>Ga0233443_1000386_pt1 | contig 49227 bp, 61 predicted proteins | sample SI_123_September_2_FD_182784 | JGI IMG/M metagenome (GOLD analysis project Ga0233443, IMG submission 182784) | Seawater microbial communities from Saanich Inlet, British Columbia, Canada - SI_123_September2016_200_MG | ecosystem: Environmental > Aquatic > Marine > Inlet | place: Canada: British...
CCCAAGCTTTGCTGCAAGTCGCGAGTTCCATAGTAAGGCTCAGCGCCCCCAGCCCAAGTACTAGGAAGCACTTCGTCCAACTTCAAACCACTTTCACCAAAATAAGTACTCTTTACCGTGCCTACATCAAAAGTTTCGGTAGACAAACCTACCGAATGATGCTTTAGAAACTCCTTACAAAACGCCTTGCCTTCTTCAGCATAGAACACCTCTAGGAACTCTGAAAAAGAAAACACTTCCTCACTATCGCTTTTTTCAAATATGGCTTTGAGGCTTTCGTCTAAATTTGTCGTTTCAATTAAACTTCGAAAAAGTTCTTGAAACGACGAGCCGATAGCTATTAATTTTTTATGTAAAAAAGCTAACGCCAGATAGCCAAACGAATACCCCTTATCGTCGATAATATGTTCTTTAGCATAATGCGAATCTACATAAGAGTCGACAATACCACTCATTTCTTCTGACGAATACTCTAGTATAAGTTCATCAAATCCATACTGGTCCTGGGTGTATTTTTTTGGCAGTAATTTTCCTAAAAGCCTAACTATACCTCCACCAGAAAATAAATTAGCAGAAGCCTCAAAGAACCAAAGATGGTCTTCGGCCGTGTCACTTGTCTCACCTTTAAGACTACCAAAAAAACTTTCATAAAAATGCACAAGAGTGTTATTTAAAACTTGATAAACATGAAATAGTTCATGCGCCAAAGTCATCCATCCACGACCACGTTTGTGCCATTTTGCATGAAATACTTTTACGTTCGTTAAGTCAATTCTGAGAAGCAAATCCCTGCCAGCATAAAGAGGAGTAAAAAGAACATCTGCGTTGGCGTTCATAGCTACTTCGGTAGATATAAGAAGATTTCTTTCGCTGTCTGCTTGCGGAAGGTCCCACCCGTCTCTTTCATTTATTAAGAATAAGTTGGGCATCCAATCTAAAAGCATGGAAGAGTACAAAGATTGCCTGTCTGTTAGGACTTGAGTACCCTGTGGATCAGTGTACCCAGGCACAATATGATATGTTAATTTAAAATTATTAATTTTTTGATGTATAAAAAGAATACCTTCAGTACTGGCAGCATCTCGGCTATCAGTAAGAAAATTTGCCTCACTTATGTGCGTTGTGTTCTTTCCAGGATGGATAAACAAATGAATCAAGTTGGGTCTCCACCAATTGATTAGCGCACTTCTTATTTCTTCTCTCCAGATGCCATCCTGAGAGCTGATTTGCGAAAGGTCATCTTCAAAGAATAACGCATATTTAGCTGGTTCTTTTTTTGGCAATTGAGAACTTGTTGCTTTTAAACTCATTTTCTAAAAGCCTTCCACAGTTACTTCAGAACTACAATCATCATCACAGACTATAGCCCAATTTGGTTTAGTATTGTTAGACTTCATGTAACACCGTATTTTACCCAAAGGGTTACTTTAGAAAGAACCCCTCCTATAAGCAGGATTTTACCTTCATCGCCCTCAGCTTCCGCATAATCTTCGTATTCAAATGTAATATCTAACAAAGAGTCTGCTTCGTCCGCTAAGAACTTGCTTAAGTCCAAGGAATATTCAAGAGCTATATCTGCAGCTTTGAACTTTAAAGTAAAATCACTCAACAGCTGGCCGGCTTTGCTTGGTACAGGGATTAATTTTTTTATTTCCTGCACTAATTGTTGCTTGACACTGCCGTCTTCCACTAATGCTTCAATGTTCTTCTCGTTAATTCTATGCGCTCCACCAGTAGTGGTAGTAAAGTTACCACCAAACAAATATTCGTCAAATCCAATACTCTTTTTAAGCTGAGTCAGCAAGTCGTCAACTTGAAGTTCTACAGGTTCGCCATCAGCACCATCGATCGTGAAAAAGGGGTCTGGAGCGACTTTGTTTGATTCTATAGTTATTGATGGCGCAACGTGATCTTTAACGCTTAGGCTTCCCGTAAACTCAAAGCCAAAATCTATTGTAATTGGCGCAGGCTCTTTTGCCTTCGGGACAGCTAGTTTTTTTGGTGGCTTCGGTATCAGCTCTGTTGTAACTTCAACCACTTTAACAGTTGCTGCTACTTGCTCTGGCGGTCCAAGCAAAGGCTCTGGCGGTCCAAGCAAAGGCTCTGGCGGTCCAAGCAAAGGCTCTGGCGGTCCAAGCAAAGGCTCTGGCGGTCCACGCATCCCTTGATCGCCTTGCGAGCCAGGCAGCTCATAACCAAGGTACTCAAGATACTTGGCATATGCCGCAGCAATAAAGTCCGAATAGGTTTTAGGTTGATAAGCCACTGAGAATTCCTTCATAAATGTCGTCTAAATTATTCTTATTTACCTTTAGCATTGAATTTAAGTCAGAGCATTCAGTTAAATCTATAATTCTAATGTTCTCGTTATCTAATGATTTTACTTTTATGTAGTCTTCTGGCTCCAGTACTTTTCCGTCATAGTTGAGGGTAGTCGTACTTGTTTCTAGCTGTACGTTTTTATCAGTCTCTTGGATTATCTTTTCTACCAAAGCCTTTTCTTTCCTTACGTTTTCGCAGCTTAAGCCTTCTTCAAAAAACTTTATTATAAGTCTTATGAATCTGATTAGGTGTGCGATAGCTTGCAAGTCTCCAAGTATCTTAAACTCAGAAGCTATCACCTCCCCCATAAAAGCTTGTAATGCTTTTAATGTCTGTACTACTTTCGCAACTTCCTCATTCATCCATTTCTTTGTTGTGATTACAGATTCAATTATTGTCTTTTCAATAAACTGAAAAGCATCAGACTGATTTAAAGATCTCACCCAACCTTTAGCTCTGTAATCGATCAGGTCTTTTGGTTGGCGATATTCATTTTTAATATCCACACCATACTTTGCAAAAGCATAATCCAAGGCGTTCCAATCGCTCTTCTTAACGCTAACGTCTCTTGCACTGACAGTATATTCAGTACCTAACCCATCAAGATCTAGATTCATCCTTTTATCAGCCTTCTTGGGCTTTTTAAAATATGGAGTAGTTATTGTTTTTGTCTCAGCTACAAAGTCAAAATTAAAGAAATCCTTATTCTCTTCAATTGTCTCCTTAGCCAATGCAGCTTCGATCTTCTTCTGATACTTTTCAGCAAGTTGAAAAGAACTGTCGATATACCCTGGCAGGGCGCGCAGGGTGCCTATCTCTTTGACGAATAGAGTTACGTAATCCTTAAGAATTTCATTTCCAGGTATTTCCAAATACGTAGTAAGTTGACTTTGCATTAAGTCTGTACTAATCGGATTCCAGGGTCCAACTACAGGATCATCATAATGGTTTACATGGAATACCCAAAATGCGAATTTATCCAATTCTTTTGGCAGTGTATTTATTTCAAACTCTTTCCTCTTCCTGGCGTCTTCTTTTAGCTGTTCTTCATACTGCTCCCGCAAGTCTTTAGACAATGCGTCATACTCCTGTTGTAAGTCTACAGAAGGTTTGTCGAACCAGCTGTCTGGCGTGACTTTTTGTATTGCGCTACCGACCTGGTTCACAAGAGAGATCGCATCATTGGTAACTTTTTCACCAGAAGCGACAACTGCTCTTATCGCACCCATTATGGCTCTGAATGCACTAACAATACAATCCAAGAAGGGATTGACTATTTTTGGAATCACTTCAACTGCTTGCACTAAAAAATCTAGAACAGCTTTAACCATACCTCCGAAGAGTCCCGTCCAATCAAATCTTATTTTTGCTAAGTCTAAACTGTACTTTATAAACAATGTAGGTAGTAGCAGGCTCAGCCCTATAAGGTTGCTAGGGCACATGAAGTTTGCGCCGAAGTTTAATAAGAATTTACATAGCGCATCATATAGCAATGTAGGGTCCATTGCTTTTAGCATATCGTCTAGAAGCTTTTTTATTTGGCGTAGAAATTTAGTTAAATTAAAGACGAATTCTAATGATGGTAAAGTTAAGCTCACGTTATAGTCAAGCATGCAGTCCAAGCATTCTTTTAAATCTAGCTTGTATTTTTCACCACCAATATTGACGGTGCCTGCATGATCTTCAATCCATTGGTTTGTCTTCCCGACAAACTTTCTACTATACTCGTTTGTAAATCGTTTTTTATATTCATATTCCACTGGCTTTTCGCCCATGAAATCTAGATTCTTTTTAATGACGCTTGCTTGAGGGTCCCACCACTCTTCAGCAGGATTCCCATCTTTATCAGTTAAGGAGCATTCACTGTAGAAGTGGTCCTCCTCTTCTTCAACTATTTTAATTTCCTCCTGGGGGGTCTCCTCTTCTTGCGTATCATTGCGGCCCCCTGTGACTGAATTTACAATCTCCTCCATGGAAGCGTCTGCAGCTATCAAAGACAATGTGATTGTTGACTCAAGCCCTGTTAGTGGAGACTGGTATCCAGTAAGAAATATCTCATCAGGAGGAGCATCACTCATTCTTACGAACAAGCCCTCTTCATATGCTTTGACCAGTTCTATTACGTCAAATAGTAATAGATCATCATCGTTTGGCATTCTATCTGTCATCAGTTACATCTCTGTATTTTCGCCTCTTATTACGAGGTTGCTCTAAATTGTTTTTGTACTCAATCGCCTTTAATATGGCGCTTTCGCTACCAACTTCAATATTTTCTTCTATCTCTTCTGCTAGCTCGGGGTTTATACGTCTAACTGCATCAATGAAAGAGTTCATTCTGTTCATAGTTTTTCTTAAGTCCTCAAGAAGTACGAAGTCTCTTGCGATCTTTTTAAACAACTGTTGATACTGCTCTTCAAGTTCTTTCTCACCACTATCGAAATCATTATCATGGCCTTTTCGCATGTTACTAAATACGCCCATTGTCTAGACCTTCCTGAATTAAATCTAGTGACTCTGACATTTCAATTAGTTTCTTCAATTCTATTAATGCCATGTAGTCATCATATGTTATTTCTTTTTTAATTCCGCCAAATATATTTGTTGCTGATCTTTTCAGCCTGTGGCTTCTGGAGATGTCTAAAGTAAAACTGTTATTAGATCTTTTAATTTTCTCATCTAAGTTTTCTTTTCTATCTTTTATTACGCCTAATAATCTCCTCCCCTCTTCTTTAGCTTCCTCAAGTTTTGCTTTTATTATTTTAGCTTCTTTTGAAGTGAAGGGTCTCTCTGGATTTTGTCTAAAGTCATGCATCATATCTTCTAATGTTGCATCGACCATATCAATATTCTTTAATGGTGATTCTTTTTCTTTCAGTTCTTCGTTGAAAGATTTTAATAAATCTTCCTTTTCAAAAAGGAACTTATTGTCAAAAACATCATCAAAAAAGCTTTTCATTAAATCACCCCGTTAACTATTTTTTTATAATATTTTAAGTTTATTTTAATGTCTTCTTTGTATTGTGGATCAGTATGCCCAGGACAAAACACTCTAGCCCATATAGGGAATAAAGATTCCGTATTTGCTACTTCAGAAGAGCCTATACCATCTGGTAATAAAAGAGTATTATTAATTAATACATCGCCCCATTCTTTCTCAGTGGGTTGTTCAGAACCATACTTTAATTTTACTGACCAGCCAGAACTACTAAAAAGATCACCTTGAGTTAAGTCGGGCATCTCTATTTTTAATTCTATGTTTTCATAATAGAATTCAGGAAACTGGTTTTTGAAATAAAACAAAAACTCCTGCTCGCCACCTGTGAAACCATTGTGTTCAGTAATGAAGGGGCCGTTAATTGGTTGCTTCTCAGCATCTAAAACAATTAAGCTCATATTCTATTTCCTCTATGTGCATTGAAACCACGCCTATAATTTCTTTTATCAGATTGGCCTGTAAAAGCAACACCTGCAAGCATACCACCACCCAAAGTTAACAATCTATTATTCATTGCTACATTATTCTCTTTATTGGGGTCTAGCAATTTTTGCATCTTTTTCTTACCGAAACCTTTCAATCTTTCGTCATCGCCTTTCATTGCTGCAATTGATGTAAGGTTTTCACGTCTAGCCTGTGCTCCTGTTACTTGTTCTATTGTTTCTGGTGTTGAAGAATAGCCGCCACTTGCTTTTGCCTTCAACCTAGTTTGACTGCCAGTGTGTGTTTCCACACTTGATGCAAAATCATCCAATAAAGTGTCTCCTTGAGCAGTTCCCTTTCCTATACCTAAATCATTCAAAGTTAACCCGCTACCTTTTTCAATTGAAGACAGTTCTGTTCCTGGAGAATATTGACCTGACACTTCCTTACCAAGTGTTTTCCGAGCACCAGCAGTAACAGCATCATCCCCCAAAATACTTTTCACCATAGCATTCTCTATGTCTCCCATGCTTCCTGCAACACCCTTAGCAATAGCTCTTGCACCAAAAGCAACACCACCACCGACGGCGGCACCTTCTGTAAAGTCGCCGCCCATTGCAACATTTGCTCCACCAGCTAAACCAGCAACAGCAGCTATACCCATAGCATTACCAAATCCATGTCCAGACTCTCCACCTATAGCTCTGAGTAAAGCATTTGGACTTGCCGATGCTCCCGCACGATTAAACCCACCATACATACTGCCAAGCTCCTCTTGGTTCTTCATCATCGCTGACATACCCTCTTCACTTAGCTGGCCACCTTCATTATCTACTTTTTGAATCTCACTTCTAAATGCACTTAAATTAGTAACTGCATCATCGCTGGCTCCGCCTCGCTTAAGCACATCTTCAAATGCATCATCATCAGTTGCCTTCCATGCTTGCTTAAGTATATTCGATTCAACACCAGAAGCTTTTGCACTTGCCTCTCCAGCAAATACACGCTCTGCTCCTGCCATAAATTCAGCACCAGCATTAGCAGCAGCTTTTCCTGAAGTATCTCCTGCAAAGATTCGCCAAAAGCTAGAATCAGATGGTTCTAATTCAGCAGCTTGATGAGTGAGGGGAGGTGGGGTCGCTGGTGGCGCTGATGGAGGTGGGGTCGCTGGTGGCGCTGATGGAGGTGGGGTCGCTGGTGGTTGTGGTTTGAGTACAATGCTCGGAGGTTCAACCATGTTGTCGCTTTTCGCAGGGTTTTTTCCAGCTGCTTGTTTTACAATAGGTGGTGGAATTCGGGAACCGGCTTTCGCCGTCCTTTTTCTTCCCTCTATCTGTTCGCGAGAGGCCTTCTGCGGAGGCGCTGCTGATGTCGTTTGGGGCTTCTGCGATGGTAATCTTTGAGTTACATCAGGATTAAAGTTTGCTGGTAACACTTGGGTTGAATCAAAATCTGGACCACTGATCACGCGCGGTGCAGGTGACGAGGGAGCTGGGGCGCCAACTTTCGCACCTTTTGCAGCACCCGTACCAACCGCTTCCTCAAGGGCCTCTTTCGCTACTTTTATAAGTGGATTCATAATTTACCTCCAGCTTCTTCGTTTTTTACGGCCAAAACGACCACGTTTGGGAGCATGCTGTACTTCACTTATTGGACGCATACCTTGCTCAGTACCTTGATAGGAGTTGATTCCTTCAAGTAGGGAGAACTCTTTCTCTTCTTTTATACTACGAGAACGACTTGATTTTCTATCATTAGGCAACAAACCTTCTCTAATATACTTTTCCCTTATCATTCTGTCTTCTTCTTCGGATCCACCACCCCGCATTATTCGCAACACATTCAGTGCACCTGGATCAGATTGAAGTTTCTTTTGCTCATAAAGCTCTCGAATTTCATCATTCGGAGATCTATAAAGATTCTTTATGGCTTCAACTTTATGGAAGGTAGGCATACTTGGAGTCATTTGGTTTCCAGAGTATACTGACTCTTCTAAAACCAACCCACCTAACGCTAGCATGAAAGCGTCGAGTCTATGATCTCCAACCTTTTCATTCTGCTTTCCGTATACTGGCTTGTTGTTCTGTTTGTTTCTTTTCTCTACGATGTAGTTGAAGAACTGATCTTTCAAGACAACGTCATCTACTGGAAATTTAAATAATCCGTCCTGAAGAATTCTAACTGCATTCTCAACTAAAAAATGCTTACCAGATTTTTTAATGTCCTTGTTGGTAATAGGATCTTTAAGCTTTATGTTGGAACTAAAATTAAATGATACTAAACGATCCGCTATTAAAACTGTCTCTGCCTCTTTAGCCGTCTTGTCTTGTTTGGCCCTAAGAGTATAGGATTGATATTTTATATCTTCTATGATTGTATGGCCGTATCCTTCGTCCGCATAGATATGGTCTGGTTTCCATTTATAATTAAGATCGATTAACTCTTTTATCCACCGCCTAGCAGAGAATTCAGAGTGAGGTACGTTTACTGCATCCAATGCGATCCAAATTCTATCGCTTGGAAAATAACCAATAACATAGAATTCAGTACCTGCATTTTTATTCCAGTCGATACCTATCGCTATGGTTCTCTCTGTTGCGGACTTTAACCCTAGTTTTTTCTGCAAATGATGCGGAGAATAGGCTTCGTCGTATGTATAATCCAACCGAGCGCTGTAAATCCAATCTCTCTTGAACACCCCTTGAAGGTCGTCAATAAAGATTGCCATGTACTCCGCCATGAAAGATTCTTGGGTTGAATCACGAAGTATCTCTTCTTTTATGGCTTCCCAATGCGGGATTACTGAACTAGGTAAAAAGTCTTCTCTAAAATCATCTCGCTTCAAACACCATTCGTGAAACTTACCTTTCTTACCAATTGGTGTAGATGTGGCGATTAAAATTGTATCAGGCGTTGTGGCCAGAATAGGATTAATAACTTTATCTAATACTTCTTCTGGAATCATATCCATCTCATCCAAGTAGACGATAGATGCAGATTGACCACGCATAGTACCACCACCGCTGCCGTCAGATCTCATACCTATTCCAGAAACAAACCCTTGTATAACCGCACCGTTTTTCATTTCCATTTTAAAAGTTGGCGTCTTTATATATAAGCTATCTCCAGTACCAGAAGTAACTTCTGCTTTTAACTCTATGTTTCTCTTTAATAGTTTCTCCATCTCTTCAAAGAGATTCGTCAGTTGCGCTTGATAAGGCGTAACGATCATTATCGCCGGCCCCATATAAACTATGTTCCCTTGCGCATCTCTACCTCTATCTAATTTAAGATTGTATGCGTAATACAATAGTTTTAATGCCATCGCAAAAGACTTACCTGAGCGACGACCTTCTCTTATTACCATCCTCTTTGAAGTGCATCTTATTTGTTCCTTCTGGTAGCTTCTTAAGAACCATTTATCATCCCTATCAGAAAACCCAAACATTAACTCCACCCAAGATGCAGGATCTATTGAAGCCTTTAGTATTCTAGTCGCTTGTTCTTCTGGTATGTTTGTGCTTTTAGAGATCTCTTTTATTTTTGATGCAGCACCATCTGGAAGCTTTCTTGGTATGTAACTGCACTTTATCCTGTTGGTGCCATACTTCTTTATCTGCCGTATCTGACAAGTAACACAAGTCTTATGAACATCTGTCTTTAGCGAATACTCCCTCTTAAAATATGTTATTAATTCATCGGGTATTATTGCGGCAGGATCTTGATGCTCAATCCCGTACTCGTTAACAGAATAAATATTATCATCTATTAATTGTTTTAATTTAGGATGCATAGTTATCGCCTGTATTGAGAGAATATATCTCTGTTCATGTGAACAATAGATGCTTCTTGTCCAAATGCTGATCTAGCGTTTGTATGTGACTTATGCATTGATTGTAATGCTCTCTGACGCATAGTAACAGCATTTTGTGTAAAGTGTGCCGAAACATCTGAAGCGAAATTCAATCCTTTATTCTTATTCTCTGCTTTGAATCCAGCTTCCAAAGCCGAATAGGTTGACTTAAATAACATTGTACCTGCCATGATACCAATACCTGCAACTCCCGCTTTAAGCGGGGTACCAAACATATATGCACCAGCCTTAGCACCTCCAGCAGCACCAAATATGCTACCCACCATGCCAGCTACACCTTCATTTATGTTGAGCCCAAATGCACTATTCAAAAAAGACGCACCACCTTCTGCTGCAGCTCTACCTCCGGCCATACCTGCCATAGCTCCAATATAACCACCCATGATAGGCATTATTCTACCCAGCATTGGCGACCCTAATATTGCTCTCTGAGTAGATATACTTCCATCCTTATAACCAGCTAAACCATCCTTTGCTACACCAAATTCTTTTGCTGCTTTACCTTCATCTAGGATATTATAAAGTATATTACTTTCTTTCATTCCATAATAGTTAGCGAAAGTATCTTGAATTAAATAATCTCTAAGTCCTTCTGCACCTTCTGTATACGCCGCATGGATACCACCAAGAGCTGTCATTCCTACAGGTAATGCTATAGACAACCCAGTTAACTTTTGTAGTCCACCTTTAGTTAATTTACCTGTTGCATTTCTTGTAAATACTTCACCTGCATCATCTGTAAAGTTGACTATGGAATCTTTGTTGAAGAGACCACCACCACGGGTAACTCTTGCGTTAGTTTGCCCGCCTCTAACAGTGTTATCCAGCCCTGCAGCCTCCACACCTTCTTTAGAAAAGACAGGACCAAAATGTCTCTCTGCTGCATATGTTTCACCACCGGCACTATAGAACGCTCCCTGCAGCATCTTCGGACCTAGAAGATAAGCAGCCGCCAAAGCGGGGGCAACATTCCCAAGTGCAGTACCACTGCCTTGTGCCATCTCAGTTCCACTTAAAAGATCTAAATTCATGATTACATCCTATTGTGTCCAATTGGAGAGTTGAACATATTCTTATTAGCGGAGAGCTGAAGGCTCTCCATCATAACTTGCCTTTTGTATTTTTGCATTTCTGCTAGCTGATTTTCTCTCTGTTTGTTAACTTTTGCAGCTTCATGTACGTTTCTTGCCGCCAAAGTATCCTTTACCATATGATAGTTGTTTTCTCTTAAAGATCTAGTATTCAATTTATACTCGTTCTTTTTGGAGCCCCTACTCTTTATCATGCTGCCTAGATCACTTTTAATTTGATCCAAACTTGAAAGAATTGAATTGGTGTTATATCCGAAAGATTGTAAATCCAATTCATGTGCAGAAGAAAACTTTTTATCTGGCCTAAAGATACTAGTGTTATTCTTCGATTGAGAAGCCTTAAATCTTTCAGCGGTTTGAGTAATATCTCCCATGATTTGATCAGTTACGCCACCAGCCCTATCTGCTTGATTCATTAAAGAGTAGATAGACATCAAGTTTGCATTTCTTGATACCTTAGAGATGTTCGCTAAAGTGTTGAATGTAACCGTCTCTCCACTTGCTTTAGAAATCTCCTTATAGGCTTGGAAATATCCTGTGTTCCACATTCCCCTTTTGGATTCTTGTGCTGATTCTTGTGCATCTTCAAAAGCTTTTTGATTATATATCGGCGGCTTGCCTTTGGACTTGTATGGCAAGTAGGCAGCAGCACCACGTTTAACTAGCTCTAAATTTAAATTCTTTCCATCCACATAGATCATACCTACTTGTCGACCATATGTAGTGTCGCCTTGTCGACCAACAAGTCTTACATCTTTTGCTTTCGCAATTAATTCGCTAGCTATCGCCTTGGCCTTTTCTGCAAAAGGCTGAGCACGTCTATCTTGGTGAGCAATCTCCGGAGAGTCGATTCCTGCTAAACGTATAGACATTGAATCTTGACGACCAGTGCCCATAAAACTCGATAGCGGTGAATTAATATTTCCTTTTCTTTTTATTGAGACCGTATCCGCGTCCTCAACATTTATCTCGAATCTGCTTTTATCGAACTCATATTCAATAAGATTCTTGCCTCGAACTCCAGTCCCATACCTCTCCTGGTCAATTGGTTTCGCACCACTAAAGATGATATTCCGACTCTCTTTAGATGTACCCATCTGACGTCTAAAAGCAGTGGATAGGAACCTCTTAAAGAAGAATCCAATATCACCCTGCTCTGAGAAATGTCTAACACCAAATTTTTGCTGTATGTACTTGTGTCTCTCCCTTCTTAATTTATGATCTTCTAATACTCCTTGTGTATAAGCTGGACCTTGATAGGGCGAACCAAAATCTGTAAAAGCTTTGTTTAGCATTGAGGCTAAACCAGTTTGTGGCAAACCTTCCAGTCTGCCATATTTTGCCTTAACACTATTTATGTAAGCTTCCTGATCGTTACCATAGAACTGGCTTTGTGCTTCTAAAAACTGCTCGTAGTTTGGAGCTAAAAGCTCCCCTTGCTCCTCTTTATGAGCAGTCCTGGTAGATAGGACTGCTAATGCTCCGGTTAGTATTCCATATTTACCTAAATGACTCTTGCCTATTTCTCTCAATCCTTTTGACAAAGTAGGTGACTCTGCTCTTTGAGCAGTTCTACTAACGCTCTCCGCAGCGCTACTGACCGGTGGTACAACTCTAGGTGTCGGTGGGACGCTGGGAGGTGGTGGCGGAATAGGGCCTGGTGGCTTCACCCCAGGGGTGGGTCGTGGTGGTGTGGCTGGACTTGGCGGTGTAGCTGGACCTGGTGGCTTTGCTCCAGCACCTGGAGGTGATGGGGGCACAACCCTAGGAGTTGGAACTATGCTTCTTCTAGAGCCCCTCGGCTTCAGTGGAGGGGTGGCTGGAGTGATAGATGTTCTTTCTATATCTCTACTTCCTATAAACATCTGTATGTTGTCCAAAAATTGCTTGGTTACTTGTCCATCTCCAAGTCGCCTTGCAAACATATCTACTACTTTGTCTGAAGCTTCAGCATCTTTTAAAGCAACTTCCCGCATGCTTCCCTTTGTGGCTTCCACTACTGTACCTGAAGCGTCAAAGAAACTACTATATTTTGTTCTCGCCTCTACAAGTGCTTGAGTCTTGTCGACATGCTTATACTCATCCAAGTTCTCAAGATGCTTAAGTACATCATCAACACTTGTAAGATGAACTTGCTTACTCTTTGGGCCTACCTGGACTTTGCTCTTCTCAGTAATGTCGCCAAGTTTCTTAACTTGCTCTACAACTCTATATCCCGGCTTCTGCTGTCTTGTGACTAAAGATTTATTCTCAGCCATCTCCACCATGCTCTTACCTATACGTTGTCGAAATCCCAACTCATCTAATCCTGCCGAGACCTCCCCGCCACTTAATTTAGCTTGTTGATTAAAATAGTTCGCCAAACTTCCATAGGCCATGTGTCGAAAGTAAGCGCCCTTACCCTCGGATGCTTGCCTAAATAATTCCTTACCTTCTGCACCACCTAAGTCCACAAGTCGCTTAGCCTCTAATTGCTCCATTGACTCGGAGAATACTCTCGCCTCTGTAACGCTAGTGTCACCTAGCGCCATGTGAGACTCTGCTTCTTTCAAAGATTTAATAGCATCATCCATAGATAGCTGTCGACCTTCTGTTTCAGCGAGTCGCATCTGCTCTGTGAATCCATATAAGCGGCCTTGAACCTCCATTGATAACGAAGTCGGAGCCTTCTCGTCTATAATCCCCTGATTTATTAATTGAGACTGTTGTGACTTAACCAAGTCCAAGATGTCTCGTACGTCGCCTTCACCGGTATGCTTTAATACTGCTTCATAAAGCCCAGAGTAATCTTTACTCTTTAGTGCTTGAGCTTTAATCTTGTTGTACGCCAGGTTAGTAGAATAGAATGGATCACCAGATGTAGCAGACACACCTTCTATCACCCCATAAAAGGGGTTCTTAGTTAGTAGCTCTTTCTTCCCTGCTTTGACTCTGTCTATATTTAAAGTATCCAACTCCTTCTCATATCTGCCGTATTGAAATCCTTTGTGAAACTTATCTCTATCTAAAGGTGCCAATCCAGTACCTATAGTTCCACGATGTGCATTTAGGGCTTCAAGTGATTCTTCTGCTAAGTCATTTATTTGGCCACCAAATTGTTTCGCCTCAAAAGAGGCATTAGCAATCCAAGTTACTTTCCCTTTGAGTGCGCTAGCTAAATCTCCTGTCATTAAATCTTTTATTGATGAAGTGTGCTTCCAGGTTAAACCACCTGTAAATCTTTCACTAATATCGCTAAGATCTCTACCGCTCGCCTTACTGATCATCTCTACGAGCTCGTTAGTATTTCCGACACCACCACTAGAGATTCTTTCGAATACTCGTCGCTTCTCTATACTCTCAGGAGTTAGTTTACCTGTCGCCCTGTCAGTACCAATTTTAGCAGTCTCCAACTTAGCTTCATCAGCCATTAACAACGCTTGGAACCTATCCGTCTTGATTAAGTAGTCCTCAACACCAGAGACTACATCTTTTTTGCCTGCTTCAGGAACAACACCTTCAGCCAAGTCGAATACTGATATCTTGCCTGTAGTGTACTCATTAGCAAGATTCTTTACGGTGTCACCCATAGTAGTAACATCTTCGCCAGCCTTAATCATATCTATTAAAGTGCTGGCAAACTTACCATCCTTGTGACTTTTAACATCATACCTTCTAGAGGCTAATCTGCGCCCTCTACGAGATAGTCCCTGCTCACCACCTTCTTTATCAGTAACTATCAGTTCAGGCGTGGGCCTGAACATAAGACCCTTCTTTTCGGTAGGATCATACAAAGCTATTTGATGAATAATATCTGGGCCTCTAAGGCCTGTAGTTTCTATGTCCAGGAAGACAGACTTCTTAATTATTTCATCTCTGGATAGACTTACATTTGGCCCAACATTCTTTATATTATATTTTGGAGCACCCGTAGAGTCTGTACCGCTACGTTCCGAAGCATGAATCGAGATTATTTCAGCCTTCTTACCATAGACTGCTTTTACCTTCTGAGCTATATCTGCTTCTACTTGCTTTGGAAGTAGGGCGAAGCCGTATTCTTCCTTCTTGCCATTGACAAGTACTTCAACAAAGACATATTGAGGACTACCACTAGTGTTGATATAGGTGTGATACTTATTCTTAATCATCTAAAAGAATCTCTTTCGCACCCTCAGGAGCTTCAATAGAATACAGCGCTTCTCTCAGTTTAGAGATCTCTTCCAATACTCTAGAGCTGTTATTAGATTCGCCCATCTTTAACATGAATTCTGCTTTAGTCTTTCTAGTTTGAATCAGCTTATCCAACCACTTCTCTCTACGCTTCTCCAACTTATCTATCATATCTATTACAGGGTGCAACTTAGTAGTCTCAGCCCTATCCCCATTCTCATTAAAGCCAGTAACATCTGTCATCATAAAGTCTCTACCGTCACCCTTCTTATCTCCTTGAGACAAGACCATAAGACTTCTATTCTTATATAAATCTATTAGAGCCAATTCATTGACAATAGACATCTCCACAGGATTATTAGGGTCTACATCTAGATGCTGCAGATAGTCTACAATCTTCTGCTCTACATAAAACTTCTCCATCACACACTCCCTACCTATAGGATACTGTGAGATCTCACCAAAATCTAACTCACCACAATCATCCATATCTGGTATTGGACAGCGCTTTACAAAAGGACACTTTTCGGGACCTAAACATATCAAAGGTGCAGATGCATGCACACCACTCTTAATTGCACTAACAGAACGTTTAACGCGCGCCAATTTTTTATTGTCTAATCTAGCTAGATAGGTAGAGTATTCATCATTGGACTTTGTTATAGTTTCAAAAAATTCGTTCTGACGTAGCTCTTTAGAATCAACTTTAGTAAGAGTATCTTTCATATCACTGGCCTCCTGATGCTTTGACATCACTATACACCATTACATAACTCAAAGGAAAACAATGTCTTCTACAGTATACCTACCAAAAACTGAACTATACCCATACTCAAGACAATGGAACCTATCAAACTTATGGAGGCTTAGTGAAGATTTGCCTGTAACAGAGATGTCGGTGTCTGAGCTATGGGACAATATGTACTCAAAAGTATGGTGCTGGCAAAATGAAGACGAAGTAATCAACAATGAATTCTTTCTACATCACATGAAGCGTGTCTTAGATGCAGACTTAAACTACTCAATAATACTCTCTGAAGAAAACTATATATTTGATGGAGTGCATAGGTTGATGAAGTGTAAGTACTTAGAGATAGAGACAGTAAGTTGCGTGCAATTTACAAAAGACCCACTAAGTAACTCTGACCAATCAGAGTTAGAATTTTTAAAAAAACTACAAAAGTCTAGGAAGGCTTTTTCTGAACGTACCACATAAGGAACAAATGAATTATACACAAGCGGAACTACCGAGATATGAATTATCTAAATTGAATTTAAATGAGATAAACATAGAAATAGGCGCGCATGAAAAAGTAATAGAGTTCTATGAAGACTATCTATTGCGTAAAGGAGAAGATATTTGGGTGAACCAAAGACTAACCCATTTCTATGGACAACTAAGTGAATACATGATAGCTAGAGAGTTACATATAGAGGTATCAACATGATTTTCTTAGCTATATTTGTCGCCTCAATAATACTGCTGTACGTAATAGCGGAGTATATTGCATGAAAAAAATCGCCTGTTTAGCCACTGTACAAGAGAGGCAAAGCTCTCTGTTGCAAACAATAGCTTCTATCTACAATCAAGTAGATGAAGTACACGTGTATTTAAACGACTACGAAAGAAAACCAGCTATACTTTACGTAAAGGTGTTTAATAACTTCAAAAACGTAAAATTACATTTTGGACCAGAATTAGCTGGTGACTTAGGTGACGCCGCTAAATTTTATTTTATAGATAAACTCCCTGAATGTTATTACTTTACATTAGACGACGACCTCTTTTATCCTCAAAACTATGTAAAAAAACATCTAGAGTTTCAAGAATACTTTAATAATGAGATAATAACTACATATCACGGGCGCTCTCTATTTAAATTCCCTTTGAAAGGCTTTTACCACCCAGAGCTCTCTTCGGATGTAAAGTGCCTTCGTGAATCTAAATACCCGCAGTTCACTCAGTTTGGGGGCACCGGCGTAATGTGTATTCCTACTCATAAAATAAAACTCGCTTTAAACGATTTTGGTGCTGAAAGAAACATGGCAGATGTGTGGGTTGGAATATATTCACAACGCAACAATATACCAATATTAACTTTGCCTCATGCTCAGGGTGAAATAACGCACAATAAGATAGACATGAAAACCACTACATACAGTACGTGCAACAAAGCAGATGCACCTAAAGATGTTATCAATAGAGAATTAGACGGATTGAAACTCGTGACCTACACGATGAAAGCAGATATGAAACCATGAAAATAATGATTGGATTGCCCGCTTGGAAAAGACCTAATGTATTAAGGGTGCACACTTACTATATGACCAAATATATAGTTCCGGAATTGAACAGAAGAGGTTTTGAGGTAGACTATTTGGTTGTAGGCAGTAGCAAGACTGAAAGAGACGTTGTCGAAAAGTTTGGTAATGTCGAATTTTACGAAATGCCAAATATATTGTCTAATAAAAATAACCATATATACAACCAAGCGAAAGCCAGGAATGTAGACTTTTTACTTTGGCTCGGCTCTGATGACTTTGTGGCTTTAGACTTACTTCTGTTTTCAATAGAAGTCGCTATAAAGAATGAGTACTGGTCATCATTGAAGAACATGTACATGTACGATTCTTCTTTAAAAGTCATGAAGCATTTTATAGGCTATTTGCCTGGGGCCAGCCTAGTGGAGCATGGTTTGGGCGCAGGCAGGATCTATACTAAGAAAGCATTACAAAGCCTACCTGAAGATGTTTTTGGTTACAACAAGATGAGTGGTATGGACGGCTGTCTTAAGCAAGCACTGGATCAACTCAATGTTCCAGTAAATCAAAGACTGATTACGTCCAGTCCAAATAAAACTATGTTTAGTTTTAAAACAGAGCAAAACATATGGTCGGTAAATGATTTCCCTCCGCAAATTTTACATACGATGGATTTCGATTTTAACAGTGCTAATTTTCATTGGCTGGATGATTCTGTAAAAGTGATGTTGGATATGATTGAGCCAAAAAACCTTATGTAGAAAAATAAATTATTAAATTAAATATTTTAGAAACGCGTTTTTTTAATACGGGTCAAAATGTTGGCCGCAAAAAGTATAATAGTAGGGGTAGGGACAATATACAGGCTGTTAAATGATAAGTATGGATTATGTTTAGGGATAAGTTAAGCCTATTAGGGGAAGATAGTTATATAGATTATATTTAGGGGTATTTATATTAATGGTAGTTTTGCACTTTTAAAGTTGCGAGCCTACCCCCGTTTGAGCATGGGTTAAGCTTACCCCCTACACGTCAGTGATAAATCAAACACCTACATCACTGATTTTTTGTCCCAGAAAGGACATTATTATGGATACTTGGCAAATCATCGTCACAAGCATCATCATCTTTTATATTGCGTTCTTCACTCAATACTTATTCTTAGGATGCTCTATTTTGGAATTCATCGAGAATAAGAAAATTGAAGCTGAGAACCAAGCCTTCCAGGCATGGAAGCTTGGCTTCATCGCCCCTGGGAAGCTTGCTTACATAAATGCAATCGCGTCTCAGCCCTTCTACCTCTTTGAGGTAGCAACCTGGGAGCGAGTACAAGTCTTTCATCACGTTGATGAAGAGTGGTACGATATTGGCGCTCATGCCTTGAGAGGTTACGTGAAGATCAACAAAGAAGGTGTAATTGGCCTCTCTAAAGGTCGGCATCTCGTGGAGAGTAAGTGTCGTATCATGATTCGAGTTAATGAGGGTGGGCCTTGCTATATCCTGGACCCTTCACTCAAGGAGGGTGAGAGGAACACGTGGCATGAGCGTTACAAGCCTTATCGTGTGGAGCGCAGGTTCCAACGTCAGCAGTGGCCAAATCGTTGGGGCGGAACGTCCATCTAATCCCCCGCTTATGTTTTTTGGAACCCTTCGGGGGCTTTTTTAATTTACCCTACTTTAATGGATGATCTAAGCACATCCATCTCTCATGTTGAGGGTAAAGCACATTAGTGCAATGCTTCTACGCAAACTCTAGTTGTCGAAAAGGACATCATCATGCGTAACTTATCTATTCTGGCCTTCATTGGCTTCTCTATCATCTTTAGTGGCTGTGGTACAATCCGTACCGCAGCCATTGCGATTCACCATGACACCTGTATCGCACACTACAACATGTTTGTGTGCGCTACTCCTGCGCCACCTGCTGCCATCGAGAGCGATAAACCGTGTGTTGGCACTGCTGTACGTAGCAGTACCAGTGCCACTATGACGACCTTCGGGTCAGTGGGCACTAAGGGTTGTAAACTCCTTCATCAACAACTACAGATAAAATCCCTTAAGAGTAAGGCAGGGACGAAGTGCAGCATCAACAACAACCAAGAAGTTGTATGCGCTGGGCTGAACGGTCCCATTGCGTTGGCATTCCTTCTTCTTTTCGCTCTCGGTAGAGTATTCCCCCGTACAAGAGTAGCGTGCGGTGTTATCGCTATGGTTATTGGCATTGTAACATGTGTGTCAGATGCTAATGCCAAGTGCACTGAGCTCTCATCATTTGAAGAGGCCCACAAAACAGGTGACATGTTTGCTCCCATGCGTTTTAATGCTACCGCAAGCATTGCAAAACCGATGCTAGATATGATGTTGAACGAAGACGCACAACCGTCAATTCGTAAATTTGCAATTAAAATGATTAACGACCATTATTTTTGCAATGTGGGTAACGACCCTAAGGCGATCATGGAGAAAATAACAGCAACCAAAGATTTCCTTAATCTAGAGTGTAAGAAAGAAGGCGATGAAGTTAAGTGTGCCGGCCTTAACCATCCTGGAGCTCTCTTACTCGTTTTATTCTTCTTCCTGTTAGCTCGATTGGAGGGCAACAGGTCTGTATCCGTAATTGTTCTCAGTGTTATGGGATGCTTGGTGGCTTCTTTTGCCGATGCGGCAACAAAAGACGGCTGCACCCTCAATAATGAGAGGGTCTATGAGGCTATCGAGAATTCCTGCACGCCTGACATCCTGATGAGCCTGATCGAGGAGGTCGATCTTGAGTGTACTGAGGAGCACCGTATGGAGGGCGCTTCACTATCCATGGCTGCTGCTGCGGGTGGCCTGCTCCCAAAAGCAGATCTTCGTTTACGCTTTTTAGAAGCGCTTTGTTGGAAAATGCAACCGTAGTTGCTCTACTAGTCTTTGAAAGCACACGATTAAGAGACACCTGAAGCCCTGAAGTGCACCACTGCACTCCGGGGCATTTTTTTAATTTATTCCCTTTAATGGAGAGCTTATAGCGACTCTCCAACCTTCTACCAGAAGGTGCCAATTCTGGCGAGCTATACACCACCAAAGAAAGGGACGAGAAAATGCGTAACGCCATTATCTCATTCTTCTTCGGCCTGCTGTGGACTACTGTATGCTATTCAGTGTATGTAGCCCCACAAGCAGCGTCTGTGTCCGTCGTGGATGCAGCGCCAACTTATGTAGCAGAGGCTCCAAAGTCTCTTGCTACCAACCGCACCACACCAGCAACCGTTAAGATTGACCATCTTCGCAGTACTACCATTAACAGTGGAAGCTCTACCCCTAGTCAGAGTACCTTCCCCATCAACCACAGCGCATTACGTCCTAATAATTGTCGTATTGTGCGCCGTAGAAAGTTGAAGTCACGAAAAGGTAATCACCTGATTGGTGATGTCTTTATCAAGTTCATTTTCAGTTACCACCGTGTAACTTACATGAGCGACAACTGGTTATGTTATGAAGAGACGCCTTACACAGAGGCAGACTTCAAAGTGAGCGACCCAGCTAAGGCCCGCAAGAAAGCAAAGAAATCCTGGCGGCAGCTAAAGGGTGAGGCAACACGTCTTTACCAGAAAGCTGCGGTTTTACGTTTGCGCAATCCAGAATATCCGCCTGCAATAGCTCGTGCGGTGTTTGCCAAAGCACAAAAACTTCATCACCGCGCAAATGTTATGAAGAAGGCACTCAAAGAGTCTCAACCAACGGCGCGTCAACAGCGTCTATTCAGACGAGAGCTCTTCAGGGCACAAGCAAAAACTTGCCAGCAGTTCATTAAAGCTGAGATGGTGAGTAACGTTGATGAAGCCAATGAGCTGATTCAAAAGGTTCTCAGCGGTGATACTAATGGAACTGCATTGAGACTATTACAAAAGAATCAATTAGGCCGTATTTACATAAAGCATGGCCTACTGCAAGTAGCGGCAAAAGAGGAAAAGGTTGAGAGACCTACGAATCCACGAGTCGTACACCACAAAGTAAAGCAAGAAGAAACACCTGTAAGAGTGTGGACGCCATTGATGCGTGCTGCTATCGTTCTTGTCGCACCACTTATGTTAGGCATGAGTGCAGACGCAGGTACCCTAGTAGAAGTTGCTTACGCGGGTGCAACCACAGCGACAATACTGAAGATGACCTTGCAGAACATCTTGAACACTCCAGCACGTAAGCGTGAAGCGGCGCAAGACGGGTACAATCGCTATGCTGAGCAGTCTATCAAGTCTGCAAAGAGTAGTGAGTGGGATGTCTTCTCGCTTATGCGCTTTAGCCGTAGTGGCAAGGGTGGAGTGAATCCCAACGGTAAAGCTCACTTAACCGACAAACAAAAGGGCAGATGTGTTCGTATCGTCCAAGACAGCATTGGTGGAGCTTACTGTCCGAAGGTAAAGTCATTCGCCAAGATGCTCGGCATTGAGCTCGGCGTTGATAATTGTCTTCGCTACGAGATCGATGATCAAATGGATGAGGTACTAAAAGCTGACGTAGTAGAGATACTTATGGCAGCTCGCTTTATTATTCTGTGTGATGGTTTTGCTGTCCACGAGAGTATTGCTCGTCCATTCATTGAGTACGGTGAGGCGATGTTTGAGAACGCAGTAGGTGTAAGATCTTACTTCCGCTCTTTAGTCACTACACCGTCTTTATACGTGGTCAACGAAGATCTACCCATCTTCTTGGCTGACCTAGCCACTTTAATGGGTTGGGTTGAAAACGATGGTGGTGCAGTGCACACGAACCGCCTTTCGATCTCGATGCAGTTTAGAGGAATTGCTAAGGTACTCGAGAAGAAATACCATGTTCTCAGTAAGGGCATTTCTACAGGTGCCAAGGTGATCGCTGACATCACTGACGGTATTGATAAGCCTAGTTTCGTTAACTACGAGGGCGATGAGCCAGGCCACGTCAAGGGTGAGGTCCGCCTAAGCAAAAAGGTAGACGAATGCATTCGTGTTGCAGTCGAAGAAGAGTTCAATGCTCTCCACGCTGTGAATGCTGCAACAGAACAACAACTGTGTCTCGTCCATGGCATTGGGATTGAGACCGCCAAGAAGATCATCAAAGCACGAGTAGATGCAGGGGGACGATTTACAGACATGGACGCTTTCTACGGTGTGTCTAAACGTCTCGATCCTAATAACCCCGATGCCCTTAAAGTATTACGCTGGACCTTTGGTCACAAAGAGCGTGTATATAGTGTGGGCTTGTTCCTTGATAAATCTACATTGAAAGGGGCAGATAAAAATGCCTGGGATTTTGATAAGCTCAACCTTTTCGGCATCAATGGGCAAAATGTTGATTTCTGGGCTATCGCTATCGATCAAATAGGTGGTGAGATTTCATTGGGATGGCAAGTTGTTCAGCTATTAGATGCCGACTTCATCGGTGGATTGTTTCAGAACCTTGATGGTAGCTATGGGATTGCAGCTGAGAAATTAGCAAAGCAAATTGACAATGCTATTGAAGCAGAGCACCCGCTGGTAAAGAAACTCATTAATGCTATCGATGATGAAGGTGGTGAATACGAAGACCTTATGCCAGCTGTGAAGGCCATCTCTGTCTTGCAGGGCCTTGGCAAGACCGCGTCCAAGCGCATCAGCAATGGTCTCGGTGCAAAGGCGGGCTCCTACTATGTCCAGATGATCGACATGGGTGGCGACTGGGTCATCATCAAAACACCCAAAGCTAAGGACGGTAAAGGCTTTAAGCGCTGGGCTGCATGTTTCTTCGGCCGCACGCCGAACCAGGGACATGAAACTGTGCGTGCTCCCATGGCACTTTCACCATCTTATGTTGGCGCATTCTTGAGGGATTACCTCAAAGATGGACTTGAAGGAGTTGAGAAACATGGCAAACAAGCAGAGCAGTTTTGCATGAAACTGAATATTAATTGCGGTCATGACAATGATGCAACTCGTTTACGCTGTCGTGCGATCTTGACTATGTTACCGGGTGTTATTGATGGCATTGCTCTCGTTGACAGCACTCTTCAACAAAAAGTGTGTGGAGATAACGACGGTGATAGAAATATGATCAGCTTCGATAAGATGCTGGTCAGCATCGCCAAGCATATCACCCGTAAACATCCGGCTACGTTCCCTGCGCGTGAGCAGTCAAAGAAATTTGTACTGAACACGTTCGATGACGTGGTCTTGGAGAAGGGTGGTTGGCTTCGTAGCTTTGATGAATATATGAACACCGGAGACTCTTCAGAGTTACTTCTAGTCTCCAAGTTCCTTTCTGCCCCTGGTGGGACTCCAGGACAGGGGAACGTCGGTGGTGTGACGCAATGTGCTGCTGCACCCATGTTGTTCTGCGAATGGCACTGGGTTAAGAAAGGTGGCAAAGACGTTTATGAGCCTGTCAATCCAGCTGCTCGTAAGTTAGTCAACTATCTCTATCTGTGTCAGCAGATTGCAATTGATAGGCAGAAATATTACTACCTAGCACCGTCACTTCTATTCTGGTTCCTTGCTGACTTGACTGTTGGTGAGGCAGTCATTAAGCAGCTGAAAGCAGGTGGCCATGTAGACTCTAAGTGGCTTCACAGTCATTACCCTATTCAGGGTGCTGCTGATATGTCGTTCGAAGAATACCAACAGGCTTGGGAGAATGGTACTCTACCAGAGATCTCAGAAGTAATACCCGGTATGGGTAAGGGCGCTCTTGGTGGAGAGTCTGTCGCTCCAATGATGTATAATAACGGTCCGCTTTATGTGCACACGGCATGGCAGGTTAATGCCATCAACCTCGGCTTCGGTTACTTTGACGAGAAAATGATGACTGAGCTTTCTGAGTTCTTCGATAAAGAGACCGCTCAGACTGCTAATTGGGGAGCCATTGTCAAACACCTTGGTCTCACCATCTCAGCTGAAAAACTGGAAGAAATGTGGGTTTGGCCTAGCTACATCACAGGGTGGGTTGGACTCAATTTCCGGAGCAATCAAGATTTAGCTCCAGAAACATTCCAATCAGCCCGAATCCACGCAAATAATGTGTGGTTAGAAAAGATGGCAAAAGCTGGACTGAATGCAGATCCTGCAGTTACATTGTCTGAAAGTCCTCTTGCTGAGGTTCTGAAAGAAGAAGCCGGTGATTACGCTATTGAAATGAAACCGTGGGCTACTCGTTTGCTTGCGACTACTATATACCGTTCATATGTCGGTGAAAGTTCAAACGCGGTTGAAGCGATGAGTCAAAGCGCTAGAACCCAAACCGATCATCACGCATCAGGTGCGGACAAGTTGTCGTTCCTTCGTGCAGCGTTGACATCACGTGACATGAACGTAGAAGTCGCAGATATGTCCGTGATGGATAAGATCAAGAACCTTCGTTTCATCTGGGCTAAAGCTCTTCAGAATGACAAAATGTCAGATGAGCGACGCTATCAAGTGCTCTGTGCAATGATGCACTTCGGTATCTGTGTAATTAAAGATTGTCTTGATGACATAGAAAACGATAAGACCAGTGTTATCGCCACAAATGTGATCTGGGCACTTGAGGATCATACCATTGCTGACATTGCCAAGCTAACTACAAGCGAGGCGTGGAGAGCATGGCGCAATGAGAACGATGCAGACCGCAGTACTGCAGTAGCAAAAGAGCGGCGTGAAGCGATGGACAGTGTTCGCAAGTTGATGAATAAAGATGGATTTTACCATTGGATTTCAGAGCAAAACCTTAGCACCTTAAAGGCTGAGGATATCGCTACTTGGCTCATCATGGACGGCGAAGAAAGCCACAGTAAGATCATCGACTTCATCGGTAGCGATTTCTTTGGTGCTATTGGAGAAGGTTGGGATCGTCAAGAGCTCAAAGAATCTCGCAATAGTGTTGAAGAAGAACTTAACGGTGCTTTGCAGCATTTGAAGAAAATTCCCGTTGATGACAATTTCATGGATGGGGTTGAAACATATGCTCGAGATCTGATTCAATGGATCCGAGACGATGAGCTAGAAGCTCAAAGTGGTGAGAAGACTGACGAGGCTCAAATGGCGTGGTATTCTTTGAATGCACGTGAATATGAGCGTGAGGTTGCGTCAATCACTCGACCAATCACTTCGATGATTCGTCTTGTGAAGCATCAGATGAGAATCCTCGTTCATAATGTTAACAATGGTGTTAACTTCGAGGACGAGGAAGCAGCTTTCTGGCCTGCAATCGAAGGAGCCCTCTTCGGCACTCATAAGGAGTTGAATGAGGAAACTGGAGAATGGGAAGAAGTAACTCACGTAGAAAGCCGCATCGTTTACGAATTACCAGAGCAACATCTCGCAGAAATGAACCTAGCTGCACTTGAGCAAGGTTATGATGTGGAGATTTTGGTGAATATGATAAATGGTGCTCGCAACTTCTACGCAGATGATGAGGGTGAGATTGAGTATCCATCAGAGCCTGAAGAGTATTATCTTACACGAAAAGGGTACATCCATTTGAGCTCTATTATGACGCAAATGGTTCTTGGAACTAAAAGTCGTGAAGATGTATTGGTATGGCTACTTGCCCAATTTAAAGGCGGTGTAGGTCATGTTACTACTAGTCAACACCTCACTATGGCGTATGGTCCTGCTGAAGGGCGTGACCACTTCTGGTTCGTAACTTTGGAGCAGTATCCTCAGTTCCACAACGACCTTGTCGTTTGTGAAGTGCAAGCAGCGTTCGAAGAGTGCTACCCAGAACGTGTGGCTATCGAGTACTTCCATGACGACGATGAAGAGACCCTTGATGCGTTGGAATGCTTTGGTGATCCTCAAAATCACAGTGAAGATGATGCGGAGTACTACGAGAATTACTATCGTGAACGATTCGAAGTAGAGCTTTACCTACCACCACTATTTGGTGGCCGTTCTAACTGGGATGAGTTGTACGATGGTAAGTACAGTAAGTTCTATGACCAGCAGCTCGTTATGACCCCTTATAAGATGCTACGTACGTATGCATTCATGATGGAGGGTAAAGATGTGTCTCAAATGAGCCTTCCTACTGAAGTGCGTGATTTCCAGAATGACGTCTTTGGCTACACTGTTGGTGACAGTAAAAAGCAAGATAAGTCACAGCAAAGTAGAGAAGCTGACAAACGTACTGGACGTAAGCCTAAACACACAGCTCTAAAGAACAACATGACTAAGAAGTCTTGTGCTACTTGGACATGGGCTGGAGTTGAGAAACCAATCACTTCAGATCTTGATGTTGATTTTAACGGTTCTGACAACTTGCAGGAGAGTAACAATTTCTGTGATATCAGTGTCCGTGGTTACGATAACCATCAGTATGATGAGTGTTGGCGTGGTGCTTACAGCTTGGTGCGTTTTACACCAAGTTTATTGTGGAGCTTCGCTAATGTTATGGAGAGCGGCGACTTCCAAGAAATCAATGCACGATCTATTGCCAAGGTTGGTACGTCCTCTGTTCGTCGCTACTGTGTGGGTTTCCGTAAGGCTAACTTCACTCAAATGGTCAAGGGCGTCACAGTAAAGTCTGTAGAGATGAATTCGACAGTGGTACGCGCCCTCTTTGATATCCTTGCGAATGAAGAAGAGTTGGAAATCGGTATGGATGCCTTAGGTGGTCCTGACCGTCCATTCACTGTGGATTGATACACAGTAGGGGTTGAAATTCCTCTATAGCCTTATTGAGTTGTGCGTTACCAACTTGATGGTGAATGTTTAGCATGAGTAAGGGGTTCACGTCCCGCTAAGCGTCTAATGCAGACTTACTCAAATTCGTCTTAATCAACCAGCTTGCAACATGAAAGGTTATACCCATGCAAGAACTACAAGACAAAACCCTGCTGGAGATTGCTAAAGCTTTCAAAGGCTCCTTCATCTACGCCCCAGGTGGCACAGTCAATATTGGCTGTACTATCTTTGACGGGCCAGCACCTAAAAAGAAAGCTACTCAAGCTCCCAGTGAGGCCCCATCAACACCTAGACGTCGTCATCACAAGAAGGGGGAGGAAGTTACTGTCCCTCCCAAGGGTCAATCGACCCCACCCCCTTCTTGTGAAAGCGACGAAGATGATAATGGTGTAGAAGCTACCTCTGCTTCTGAAGAGAATAACAACTCTGCAGGAAACGAGGCTAGCGAGAACTCTGATGCGTCTAATACTAATGCGTCAGCTCCTCCCTTTAGTGCTTGGGGTGCTCGTCGTCCTCGTAGTACTCGTAGAGTACCCCCAGCCGGGTCGGCTTAATGCCTTGACTTCTTGCCCTCAACTTCAACCGCTCCACCTTCATAATTGATTTTAACCGCTCCACTTTCGACTCTCTATAAGCTTTATAACTAGCTGTTAGCTTATAGTTTCAATTCAAATAGCTTCTTCATCTTTTGCTACATCATCCAGATTCAATACTCCGCCAGTATAGCTGACTCCGCACGCGGAGCCTGGGTTGCAAGCAACCCGCGCTCGCAAGCTCGCTTGCCTTGGAGTAAAGCAAGGTGATTATTATAATCTTTTTTTTATTTATTCTAAATATTAAGAAGATTCAACTTTTTTAAGTAAAAGGAGACAGAAATGTCTGATCAATTAAAACTTCACGATGACGCAAATGAGTTAAGTTTACCCGAGGCACGATTGACACGGCTAAAGGTTTTACGCGACAAGGTTAATGAGAAAGCGGCATGGAATGGACGAGGTGATAAAAAGCCTGCACGTTCTCTGTTGGTTGTTGATGGTTCTGACGCAGTGCAAATTGCTTCATACCTCGCAGCTAAAGCTCAATCGTCAACAGTTACCTTTGAGGTAGCTGAGCACAAGCTCCGTGGCATCTTTGATGACCACATCCGTGAGCTTGAGCGTCAAATCGCTGACGCGGAGAAGGCCAACCAGCCCGATCCAATGCAGGCCGTTCGAGAGATGCAAGCAGCAATGCAAGCACAGCAAGCCCAATTCATGCAAATGATGGTGGGCATGATGAGTGGTACTTCTCCCGAGGCTCCTGCTCCTGTCGAAACTGCTCCCGAGGAAACTCCTGCTGAGTCGTGATTTTAGCGAAAGCTGCTCTTCGGAGCAGTTAGTAGTAATCTCGTAACACTTAGGCGTGACGAGACGAGACGTAAAGTCTCAAGCCATATACTTATATATTAAGGCTTAAAACTAATATATATGATTTAGACTTTTATCATAAAAAAGTCGGCAAAATCTTAGTTGATGCAAACGGACGTAATGTCGCCAGTTAAATCATTGAGTAATGTCGTGCCGGATCCCTATGTGGACGAGGTGCTTGATGAGTCTACGAGTGTTGAGATACACTTGCAGCATCCATTCTAAATGGATGTCTCTCCGGAGAACGAAACATTTGGATGTAGAAATACATCAGCGCTTGGGGAAGCGCAATAGAAATATCCAACCAAAGCACCAACAGAAAGGGAAAAAATGTTGTAGTGTTTTTGATAGGTGGGACTCGAGGCCTCTTCACTGAGGTAATGATATCCACCGTCAGCCGAAATGCTGACCGCTTAGCACCCTAAGGCTAAGTAGACTTGAGAAGTTTTTGGGTTTCATCACCTAACTGGTATCCTCTACCAGTAAATAAAACAGAGGTTTTGGAGAATAGTTTAGGGCTATTCTAGGGTTTGCAGCTATATTGCCGCCCACCATTTAAAATAAGTAGTGAATACCCGCTGGAGAGATTAAGCATCTCCAGTCTGCCTTACACAGTCTGATTAGTGTATGAGGTAGGAAGGGGAGTGACTCTTAAAGTCAAAAGTGCCAACCGAACAGATAGGTTGGTTCCGAGTTCTCATGCTTGGAGGTAAGTCATAGTTAATGGGTGCCATCTCTCAGGATCGAGTGCGATGGTAGAAGCGGAGTTAGCAGTAGAGCGATCTTACGGTGTGCGCACACCAAACTGCTATAAAGACTCTGTGGAGGAAAGTGTAGTTGAGATGAAAGTCTTGATGAACAACCTCGTTAAAACAATGTAGGCATGACGTCCTGAATACTCTTCTGAGTGAATGGGCCTGATGTGTTGCTTTCGGGCAACGAATCATGACGAGTTACCAATCTCATTAAAATTGGTTCCATGAGCTACGAGAATGGCAACATGGGTAATTAGCTAGGGTGTGCAAGCCGAAGCTGCGGAGAAGGAACTCCGTCAAATCAAACGTCCCGGTATTCATATACAATTGACGCCCGCAACCTGATTGTGGAAATCGAAAGGTATGATAAGAACCGGGGCTATTAGATACGTAACAACGTACTAGCTCATCATTCGGATGAGCAGGTAGTCAACAACTTCTCAGGGACCATATGGTGTGTGCACGCACCTCCCTACCGTTATTTCCTAGGAATAACGACAATAAGGTATAGCTTCTAAGGAATATATAAGAAGCTGAACGGATTTAACTCAAAGCGGTTTGAGTTTCGTCTGAAAAAAGATCCCCATCATGTAAGATCCTACCAGGTCTAAAGGATGGGGGGACGAAGTAGTCAAGGGTTTAAAAACCCCAGTCCCAGCTACTTCAAACAAGGTGTGTTGGAGGGGTGGAAGAACTGCAAGTATACTTGTGGATCTTCCACCTCAGAAGGCATATCTTGGGCTCAAGCTGTAATACAGCCTAAGCCACCCCGTCGCCAACGGGGTCAATAAATCGCATAAGGTTCGCTTTATGTTATTCATTGACCTTCTTGGTCATTAATCATGCAGTAGGACCTCCCTTGACAAGGAGGGCGATCTGCACCAGCGACAGAAGTCAACTGTCCCTGGTTGAGTGGTGGAAAGCTCCCTTTTTATAGCTGAACAATTCCACTCTGTGATAGGGTCCTCCCGAGAAAAGGAGCATCTTTGGACCGACCACCCCATATTATATTGTGGGATCTGGAAGGCGACAAGGTGAAGACCCGAACGAGCGCCACGATCAAAGTGGCCTCACCTATCAAGCCCCGCATCGAAGTGATGTGGGCCGGAGTAGAGTTCCCCAGTTAGGGTAGAGCTCCTCCGATGAGAAATGTGCGATTAGAGCGCGCAGAGTGGGGTAAGGTCCAGCTGATTTAGGGCCCAGGGAGAAAGTCAAAATGTGCGTTTAAAGCACGTGAGAACTGTTTTCCTAGGGGGTAGAGACTTATTATTTTGGCCAAAAATGACGAGATGTGACAATTTACTTGTCTTTCCTTGTCATAATGAGGTTAAAAGTAGCTATAAATACCTAATATATAAGGGTTTATAGTTATAAAGATAGAAAGTCGGGGTGCACCTAGTCAAACCCTAGTCCAGCCCTACTCCAACCCTACCTCAGCCCTAGTCCAACCCTACCTCAAAGCTAGGCAAACCCAACAATAGGGGCTCTAAAAGCCCCTTTCAGCAGTAAACCTGCTACAGTCCATCTCTCTGTTGCGAGACATATCTTACTCACTTGTTGTTTAGTGGGGTAGTTTTGTCTCTTTAAGCTACTTGCACAAATGTTAAATTGTGCTTTAGTTTTGTTCCTTATAGAGAGAAAAATGGATATGCGCGCCCTTTTAAGAAGTGCGCTATCCCAATCACCACCGAAAGAAAGAGCAAGGCTCATGAATGAACCCTCCCCCAACCTTATAGAGGAACTCAAAGGTGACTCGATAAAGGACTTCGACAAAGCGAAAGCCTTTATCAAAACCCACCCACAATGGGCTGAGTTCTTCGAGTCTTGGGGCCAGCCAGGATCGCTTGGTGACCTCATTCTTTTAGTCACCTTTAAAGGTGACATTATTGTGAATTGTCATGTCCATCAGGGCATGCACTAATTCACACACAACGCCTAGCCCTCTTGGGGGACTTTGATAGATTCGACTTCTATTAGGTGTTTTAGGAAAATCCGTAGAGATAGAGAACCAGCAAGTTCTTTATTGAAGCCGTTATAAGTTTTGCTGAGCTTATATTCGAAAAAAGGATGGTGCTCGCGCGCGGTTATTGCGAGTTGCAGGGGTTCGACTCCTCTGTATTCCGTTACATCAGCCTATGGGGAGAGAATCACTAATCCCGGTATAGTGGTTTGTCTGCAACCTTGACAACTGTGCAAAGAGTCAACAACGTGACGGAAGTAGGACGCCTTAACGTTATTGGAAGTATGCATGGTTAGACATCGATTGAGATGTGGTTACCGCCACATGTCCTAAACCTCAATCTAAAGCAGACAGAATAGAAGGTTCGAATCCTTCCCTCTCCAGCAGCCCCTTATGAGAACTACTTCTACGTAGTTGGGGTTCAGGCAATTTCAGTAGCCTATATGGTTGTGCGTAAAGCACCTATACTGATAGCAAAGGTTCTCAAAGAAGAAGAAAATGCGCGCGATATTAAGCAACTGATTTGCTATTGCGTTCATAAATTCTTTTTTAGTCTTTATTATTAATAACTTAGAAGTTTGACGAGACAAAACTTTTAAAGATATTGATTTAAAGATTCATTTAATACACCAATTCTTCTTAGAAAGACAAAACATGTTTAAAATTATTTTGTCGGAAAGGACACGATTCATGAAACAGTACGAAGCATACTGCAAGGGAATGGCGTATTTTCCGCCAACAGGACTTAATCCAAGATAAGTCAATAGAAGAAGTGTTCGATGTATTACACACATTATGTCGTGCAACACGAATGCCAAATCTATTGACATGTATTCTCGCGTACCCTACTGCACGAAAGCACGCACTACGCGTCTTGCAGTATGGATGTCCACGCAGTCGTAGAAACCACAACAGTGCAGGTGCATCATGCATCTGCAAAGGAGTAGAAGAATGACTATCGTCATTATAGTAGTGACTGTTACAGTCACTATAATATTCACAAAATTGTTTGTTTGAGACTGGGCTGAGGAGCCCTCGAAATGCCACCCCTTAAAGGTTTATTAGCTCGTCACTAATTGTAATAATGGTATCGTGGTAACTTTAGCCACATGATTAGACCCCCAACTTTTTGCCGAAAGGGCACAAAATGTATTTCTTTCTCTCATCATCCCCGTTTAACAACCCCCAAACCCTTAAAAATAATGAGGAGACGACACGACGTCTCCTTAAACAACGTGGTGTAGCTCTCCCCCCAGAGGGCTCTCAACATTTCCTCTCACACCTAAACGAAATGAACGTGATCGCAATCAGCGACGCGTTCAAAGCCTTCAATGGCAAGGCAGGCGTACATGAGATCACTATCACATCAGACTGTGCTGTCACCCGCCTCCAGGGACCCAAAATGGGCCAAGAGAATCTCTCAGACGAGGAGAGAACCCTCCATTCTCGTGGCGAAGGACGACCACCGCAACCAGTGGTTATACGACCAGCTCCCTTCCAGTACACAGATGCCATTACACTCGTAATCTTCCCAAATGAAGCGGGTAAACTAGTGTTGTGGACTATGCACAGTGGTCCCGCAATGGATCCTGACTTCAGCCATGAAGACTGGAGTGCAAACGCCTTGGCATTCACCCCTGAGGAGGTCAACCATGTCGTGTGATAGCTGTGTAAAAAACGGAGAAATCTGTGAAGACCTCTATATGTTTTCGGGTGACTGTAGCGGAATCCACGAGATCGACGATGAAGTCTTCTGTCCTGACTGCTCACCCTGGAGTCGTCAGGAAGGAAACAGCTCCCACTGGGACGACGATGAGTGGGGTGGAGACCCCGACGATGTAGCAGGCAAGGCATTTACAGGCTACTAACTTTCCAATCAGACCAGCATTTAACTATGCTGCAAACCCTCTAGTAGGGGATTCTTTCAAAAGAAGAGTCTTAAAAGTGTCGAAACCAGTACAATTATGTTTATGTTATCCTTTCTGGAACATAGTTGTAAGAAGTTATTGAAACACTTCTGTCTCTTGTGGTGAGGCGACATGGTAGGGCGTATGCCCCTGATGACTCCGTTGTGGAGTGATTGTGAAAATAAAATTCTCAATTCAAGGAGACGAAATGTCTACTAGAACAGTAAACCAACATATCTTTGACTTGCTTGTAAGTCTCGGCTTAGCGAAAGCAGTGTGTCGAGACCTAGCAATCATAGACAACCAAATAATCAAAAGGAGACGACATGTCTAGTATCCCACAAGTGCACCAGCAAGTGTACGACCTGCTCTCAACTGAGCAAAAACAATTCTTCTATATCCACTCGTTGTGGCAAGGTGTTTCGTGCATCCGCCTAAAAAGTGGCATAATGAAGGAGTTCGCAGGGAGCGGAGGCGATTGTCAAATGCAGACATTCCTCGCCTCTGCGCAACATATCGTTTCTTTAGCACATGACAAAAACATTTGGACTTGCGTTAGGTTCAGTAACAATGGCTATCAGTCGGTCTTGGTCTACTTGGGAACTCGAAATGTAGACGAGTTCATGAGACTCTCAAAGATTAGACAGATGGAAAGAGCCAACCAAGACCCAGACGCTGGTGTTTTAGATGATAACGGGAACCCATACGGAGACCGTTAAACAACAACAACAGGCAAAACATCTTCTCTAAAAGAGCAAAATAACATTCCTTAAACAAACAAAGGAAAATATTATGATACTTAAAAGAGTTAAAGATGATTTTAATGCCTTGCCTGGATGGGCAAGGATAATTTTCGTGGGCGGGATGCTAGCAAGCATCATTAAGTGGTTTCCAATAATTGAACTGTTGGAACTCTTCTTACTAATCGTGGTTATACCACTTGGATTTCTTACATTCGTAGGCGTGATCTCAAAAGAGACCAGCAATACTATTGTTTCTACATGGACAATGGTCTGTAACCTATTAAGAAAAGAAATTAAAGAGGCTGGCCGACCTACAAGCAACCAAAACGGGACAGATGAAGAAGTGACAACAAGCACGGAAGTAGAGGCTTAAAATGGAAGAAGCTCTATTTACTCGGATTATCATCACAATTATCTGTTTCGCAATATTTCTATGAAAGGTTTTCGATGAAAACACTACTTACAATTATCATCACAATGTTGGCAAACCCAGCATTCGCAGACACACCATGTGAGAAACAAGTATCACATGTTGAAAGCATTCACAAGCAAATCATCTCACTCGCCAAAGAGTGCGACGAATTACCATTAAGTAAGCAACTGACCTGCTATCAAGTGCTAGCCGGGAATCAAGAGGCACTCGCAGGCGCACTCTACCATGCAGAAATAATCTGTACAAAAATAGCAATCACAAAACTTCGAAAGGAAGTAAAAAGATGAACATAATCAACAACATCGCAACAGGGCTAGAGGAAATCTATCTGCAAAGAGATAAGATCCCTGAGTTATGGACTCGAGTCACAACCTTCTATGCAGAGAATGTATGGAAGGACCTCATCGACCTCGGAGAGAAGGTCCACATGGTCAAGCAGACGCATTCTCCAAAGAGTGCAATCGCTTCGACTTTCCTTCCTCGAACCGTGAGAAACTTCAAGCAGTTCGACAAAGAGATCTCGGAATTTATGGACTCTCCTGAAGAAGAGCCCGAAGCAACAGAAACAGCCGAAAAGCACTCAGCAAAGCTCTTGCATACCAACACGAATGGAAAGCCATTCAACTGGAGCGGCGCTGGAGACTACGACAAAGACGCAGTAAACAATGTGGCTGATTGAATTCAGCTTCACATTCTACATAACTTTGAGCTTCTTGATGTTTGACAGACATCAAACCTTCGAACAATAAGGAATCACATGACTGCGATTATAATAATTCTATGCCTATTCAACTCAGTCATCCTCCTTAAATTGGCTTGGCTCCTATCAGAGCCATATTAATCCTAAAACCGCTAAGGTAACATAGCGGTATATAAATAACGAGGCGTCACTCTCATAATGTCTAATAGGCAGAGAGAACTACACCCACGCCTACAATGGATAAACATGAAGAAAGTAGAATCTTCTTTGTGCCAAGAGTGTTACTTGGGGTGATTTATATGCGGAAGTAGCTCAAAGGTAGAGCGTCAACCATACCGGGATAAAAGTGGTGATCAAAAGGGCTAGAAATCCTTGCGGTCGCCACTGAAAGACCAAACGTACGTGCTTTCTAGCGTAGGGGTAATACAAGTTGAAGGCATGCAGGTTCGAATCCTGTCTTCCGCCGCAAAGACTCTTAGCTCAACGGTAGAGCAGCGGACTTTTAATCCGTTGGCTCTGGGTTCGAATCCCAGAGGGTCTATTCTTTATTTCTTTAAATAGGTGTATTATCTCAACTTTCTTTAAAAAAGAGTGGTTGGTGTTTACGGATAATGCACCTTTTTAAACATGTAAGGGCCTATAGCTCAGTGGTTAGAGCTCCCGACTCATAATCGGCAGGTCCCAGGTTCAAATCCTGGTGGGCCCATTCACCTAAAAGACATAGAACTCAGATGATTATGAAGTAGTAGCATACTGCTTCTCATGTTTCTATTACCGCAAAATCCAAATAAAGGCAAAAAGATGACAAAGAAATGGGAAACAGAACTACGAGAAAGTCTCGACAGAGAGACTAAATCTCTAAAAGAAACAATCAAAATCAATAGATACCCCACAAACACGGGTACGTGTACCTATTTTTTAACCTGCTTCACTCAGGCCAAAAGACGCGGACTGGACGTGTCTGAAGCCGAAGCGCTCATTCAGGCTAATCCATGGATTCAAGAAGAGAGTCTGGTCGAATGTGATTGGTTCAAGCCATTTCGTAGACTGAAGCTCGACGGGCTAACTGAATCACAAAAGTTAATGCTCATGCTCCAAGCGGACGAGCACTTGTGCGTCCTTGAATTCCTAACAAAATCCATCAATCTGCGTGAAAACTGGGTTGAAGGGCTAATTAGAGGGCTTCCAAACAGCCTCACCCTCTCGAAAGAAAGTGGTGAAAAAGTTCAGCACATGATTCAGGAGGGTCCAATTGAGGGGCCATTCCAAGAGTGGCTCCAAGCTCAAATCTCAAACCTAACAACAACTTAAAGGAGGTCCGAAATGGACAAGGAAGCAATACGAGAAAAACTTAACAGAAGCCTGGGGTACAAGTCCCCAGAGCAGCTTCAGTCCATGATGGGATTCATCGGAAGCATCAGCAGACAAGGAGAAGTGAAGATTGAAGACAAATGGTGGCCTGAAAAGGACTATCTTGTTGGCCTTCTCAGAGACGGAGGAAATGGAGTGCATAAAATGGCTGTACTCTTCCCCGATAAATCCTTCTACACGTTTGGATAACCATGTACCATACATTTAGACTCTTCGAGAGAAGTAAGAAAAACGGATTCTTAGAAACCAAAGGCTCTGTGATAACTATTAACATGGCGCTAGTTCAAGCAATCCAAATGAAAAACTTCTGCGTCCAAATAGACTCAGACCTTGAAACCATGACGTTACTTGAAGTTTCATTCACTAGCAAGACGATCATAGTTGAACCACAAAACTATGACGAGTTTCAGCTAATGATGGATCAAATGTCTCAAAGATAAAGGCAACTATCATGAAGAAGTGGCTACTGTTGGCAATCGCCCCATACTTATTCTTCCTAATGTTCATTTATGGACCAGAAGAATGGCAGATTATCGCTTGGTTAATAGCTTGTTGTAATTTTGCTACAGCAGCATCTTATTATGACAAAACCTTTAAAGCAAGTGAGCGCATAGAAAACGAAACGCTAAGAGAAATCTTCCTAGCACCATACTCAATAAGCGCAATCTTCCTATACTCTATGGGAGTTATCCCACCACCAACAAAATTAACTCTATGAAGAAAGGAGATCCGAAATGGACCCTAAAAAGATAGCAAAAAAAGCGATATCAAAAGCCTTCGATAACAATTGCGAGGCAATTGTACTCTATTACATACTCGCAAACATCGGAGGAACCTTCGGGCTGATAATCCGAAGAGAAATCGAAGAGATTATGGAGATTGAGTTAAACACTGAAGATCCATTTTTCTTTTTAGACTGGCTTCCCATTAATCTTAAGAAAGAGCTTGTTGCACTGGCTCAAGAAAAGCTAGTCAAGGCGACATTCATCACAAATGATAAGCCAAAGAGCCTGTACGATAATACTCATTGGCACATTGTTGCCAACGCAACAATCAAGACCATAATTGAGTCAAAAGCTCGAAAATGGGCCACGCAAAACAAAGAATGGATGAACCAAAATGACAATCGAAATGACAGCGTCACAACAATCCACTTCCTCTAAGCAAACGATTATAGTATGCGAAGAATACGGTTACAAATGGTGGTTGTGGGAATTCCATGGAAGTTTTATCAATCTCCAAGAATACTGGGACAAACTAGTTGTCCCCGCAATAAAAACTCAAGGATGTCTATTGGCAATTAGAGGTCTCAAAGGGCACCTAACGTCTATAAGACCAATCAACTCTCCTATTGACCCAGATAGCTGGGTGCTGCCATCTGGAGACATCCTCAAAATGGCCAAAACTACCCACCATTGTCACATTCACGAAAGTGATGATAGCTGGTTGGATCTAAAAGGAAGCAACAATGTTTAGAAACTCCAAGATACAGGCTATCAAGGTGGTTCTTAACCACCTAATGAGAAACATCGATTTAGAAATGAGCCTTTTAGAGGGCGAATTGCATACTGAAAACCCACACAAAAGCGAAGCGCTACTTCATTTCGCTCCACAGACCCGCATGCAAACAACTCAATAATGAGATCATTGAACACATAATCGAAAACGAGACCCATTATTTCAAAATGTTCTCTGATGAAACATCAAGAGAATCCGGCTTCGTAACCTTTGACTAAGGCACCAGAATGACTGAAAATGCAAAAGAAGAACTACTTAACACATTAAAAAAGTTCAAGATACCTGTCGCAAGCATAACCAAAGCAAAAGTTGGCTTTTCAGCAAACTGGGAGGTTAACTTTTTAACCACATCAGATACCCAAGAACTCCTAGAGTATCTCGATAGAAGTTACGACTCGGGATACGGTTCCCAAGAATTGCATGGGCACATTGTAATCTCAAAGGAGCTATGGCTCTCTAGAGGGGAATATGATGGCTCAGAATGGTGGAACGTCCACCAATGTCCAGAAATCTAAAACAAAGGAAATTCGCAAAGTTCACCTTAAAGAACTAGTGGTCTACCTGAAGCATAATGCTCAAGGTACTGATGTGTTGTCATAAGGCAACGAAACCAAAAAACAGAAAGAGGTGTCGAAATGACTCCAACCGAATTACTAATCATAGACCAAATGTGGGAACGCTCAATGAGTGTTATGATGCCCAGCATCTTAAATTTGGCGGGACAAGAAGACTCTAACGAAGAATTAGAAAGTTTCTTGTCTTCAGGAAAGGAAGTCTGGAAGAAAATGATGAGCGAGTATTTATCTAAATCAGATATTGAAAACCTAATCAAAGCATTCTACGCATCCTCTCAAATCGACGAGAAAAAGTTGAAACTATTCAACGCGGTTTATACGACTCGAATCATCGAGATCGCTGAAGAATGTTTCAACTAATATTTACAGTGCTCATACTAGTGCTAGCAATAGTATTGGCTAGAGCATTCAAAGAAGAACTATCGTTTCACTTAACCATATTCATGGGTTGGGTGAGTGTATTCGCATTAATAAAAATCGTGCGACTGATCATAGCCTAAAGGAGGCGAAATGCCAGCAACAACAAAAGCAGACAAGTCAACCATTGACTACTTCCTTGAAAATTACTCTGGCTTTGCAGAAAGAGCAAAAGAGTTAATTGAAACCAACCAAGACCATCAATGGGTATGGGAGTACTCCTTGTTTTCAGATCCTCAAGATTACAACAAGCTGATTCTCATCGGCATTGATTATGAGCATGGCGAAACTGAAAGGATCAGCCAGTATGAAAAAGGATATTGATGCAGCCATAGGAAGATGGCAAGCCCTACACGGCAACCGTCTCAACTGCGACCCAGAGTCTATTGTAGGTTGGTCCTACAAGCTCACAGATGAACAAAAAGTTGCGCTTATCAAAAAGCAAATACAACTTGAATGTGCTTCAGTTGACGCACATCGAAATCTTCTCAACAGGTAACTAATGTCGAAAGGACAAACTCAAATGTCAATCATCAATCTCACTCCCCACAATCTGAACATCCACACAAGCAACGGAACAGTAGTAGAAGTACCTCCTTCTGGATCGGTTGCACGAGTTGCAACCACGTACACTGCTATTGCATCAATCGGAGATATTGACGTCTTCGATTGCGTATATGGAGAGATTACTGGATTGCCCGACCCAGCAATCAACTCAATCTTTGTGGTCAGCGGCCAAACTAATGCCGCACTGTCTCATCGCGGAGACGTCTTCTCTCCAGGCGAGTTGGTGCGAGACGAGTCAGGTAAACCGATTGGTTGCTTGGGCTTAAAAGCCTAATCCGCCAGTTGGTGTGACCACCACTTTGAGCGACCAGACGCACCTTCCCCCGCCAGGGGGAAATAGCCCCCGCCAGGGGGCGTCTATAGCTGTCTCCACTAAGTGCAAAGCACTTTAAAAAAACCTTAAATATGTGACGAGACCTAGAATTGTATAACCTTATATTCAAAACTAAAACTATAAAATGTAAAACCCTACAACACTGGCATAAAACAGTAATAGGGCTAGAAAAAAAAGGCCTAATCTATAAGGAGTTCAAGAGAACCGAACTTGGATGGTGCTTTTACTACTGAGGGAACCAAATGCAAAAGTACTACATGCTACTCCTGCAAGAGTACACAGACGAAAAACTAACTGACAACTTCTACTTAAAGGACACCGTTTATCCCGGAACAGTAACCTACCCCACTTATGAAGAAGCAAAAAAAGAAGCAAAAAAAATTAACTACGAAACTGGTCCCAACACAAGGATCGAATGCATCGTGATACTAAACAATAAGATTGGAAAACAATAAACATGTCACAACAAAGATTTGAATTCATGAAAGACATGAACCCCGACTACGAAGCCTTAGGCGAGCAAATAGGGATTCTGCTAAACGAAAAGCAATCCGCCTATGGGAATGCCTTCGGAAATATGTCTCAAATTTTCAACATAATTTATCCCAACGGAATACAGCCGCATCAATACGATAACGTACTTACAATAGTTAGGATGATGGATAAGATCTTTAGAATCGCCAACCTTCCAGAAACCGGAAAAGACTCCATGGAAGAAGACCCGTGGAAAGATATCGCTGGCTACGCAATGCTAGCGCTACAAAATATTGAAGAGCCCTAAGTGATGAAATTCTTAGACGCCTTCATATTCTATTTTGGTATATATGGAATCTCTTGGTCAATGATATACGCAAAGCCGCTACAACCAATAAAGCGCTTCTTCACTGGAAGAAGCAAAACATTACACGACTTACTTGAATGTATCGTCTGCACGTCATTCTGGGTCGGACTACCCTTTACATACCTCCACTTCAATAACGAGCCATGGACAACACAAGTGCTAGTACTATTTAGTACCGTAACTTTCACTTGGCTACTTTCAAACTTACTAGAGGATTAATATAATGCTAACAGCAAAACAAAGATACACCTTAAACTTAATTAACAAAATCGACACTGCCCACTTTACTACAGAAGGAGTATATCTTGCACAAGGTAACAGTAAGCAGTTATCAAAAAAAGCGCTTACAGGACACTTAACCATGCTGCTAAAAAAAGACAAAATATATAAAGTCAGAAGAGGCAACTATGCGCTCGCAACACCAGCAGCACCCATTTTAAACTTAGATGCTTTGACATCGTCAAGCAGCCCACTCTCATCAAGTGAATTACCATCATTCTTGGCACACGAAGACATTGAGAAGCTTCTGGAATGGAAGAGCCAAAGCATCGGTGCCACTTACAAAGAGATAGAGCGCTTACAACTAAAAGTAATTAAGCTAGAGAAACAAAAAACAACAATAAGCAATATTAAAGTAAAATTCTGCTGAAAAGGATGCTAAATTGACTATTAATCATAAAAAAAACTTACACCGCATATCAAAAATGAAGAGTCGACTTATTGAAACTCAAAAAAAAGAATTCACAAGACGAGAGTTCATGCGAACGACAGATACTTCTTCCTATTATTTTAATCAAGCACTGCACGCAGGGCTAATTATAGATACTGAAGAGGTCTTTCTCAACAGGGCCGGATCGCCAATCATTTATCGGTTAGCAGATGCATTTTTAAGCTACGCAGAAACTAAACAAAGTTACTCCTTAGATAAGGAAGATCTTGATATGCTTCTTACCGCTAAGAGCACAAAAGTAGCAAAACTGAATGACTCTATCCGTACGATGGAGAATCAAGTGATCAAACTAAAAAAACAAAAAGCTCTCCTAGCAAACATTAAGTTGTCGTAACATGGATTTTCATAACACTAGAATGGGTCAAAAATTCTTTTCACATGATGTCCCCGAGCTATTAGAGACACTGAAAAAGATAGCCGAGATCCTCGAAAACAATGAACCTCTAAAACCAAAAAAAGAGTTCGACAACAGGCTCTTGGATAAAGATCCTAATGAAGCAAAAATATAAACAACAACAAAATTTCTTATTAAAAGATGAAATTAAATATTTAAATTCTAAACTTCATCATATTCAATGGCGAGAAAAAAGTACTACAAGCTCCACATGGGTAAGTGGCGGTTTTGAAACCATAATAAATCCGCACCCAGAGTGGATACTTCCACTACTAGGACACATGCAGTCTTTATTCAAGATAGAGTTCAATTATGTACTGTATTCAAAGTACAGCTCACTAAATCACTCATCTGCACCAAGCCAAAACAATGACTTTTACCTCGGAGAGTCTCCTGTGACTCCAATCTTGGGTGTTGGGAGTTCAATCCCGCTCGAAATTACAAGCAAGTACACAGACGAGACAGAACGACTGGAACTTAAAGATAACGATTTATTCTTAATAAATCCCAAGCAACAAAACAAATGGCTGATTGCCATCCCTAAGGGCAACCTACTAGTGGAACCACACTATTCGCTTTCTTTTAGAAAGGTAATTCACTCCAGCGGAGATGAAGCATACTCCAACCTATAGGTAAGAAGAAAATATCATGTCAAAGAAGTGCCCTGAAATTCAAATCAATTCAGTTCAAGATACCTACAAAGTAATATCAGAAGCAGACGAGGTTTTTTATTTCGAAGCCACCTCTGCTGACGAAGCTGAACTATTATACAATGAGGCATATCTCTTCCCAAAAGAGCCTCACACACACATTCACAAAATAATAAAACTAAAAGAGGCTTAATCTATGAAAGATATGCTGGAAAGAACAATTAGCCCCGGCGACTTCTTTCTCATCCCTGGAGGGAATGTGCGCTACGGAGGGTTAGTATTGGAAATTGGAATAGTATTAGCTTTAACAGAAAAAAGAATGAAAACTTTAATTACAAGATTTGATAAAATCAAACTCAAACCCACAACAAAGACCTCTACTAAAGTATTTAAAATTAGCCCTGCTGAAATTATCAAAGATCTAGATAACGTTTTAGTGCCCGCGATAATTGAATTGCAAGCTAAGTACAAAGAATACAGGCTCAGCACAATGTAGTGTCGCTTTTGCTTGTGTAAAAAAAAGAAAGGTTATAAATGACAAAAACAGAAGCAATCATCCTGGTAGTCTTCCTCACTTCAATCACTTTCATGCTCTATAAAAAGAATGAAAGCTACCACAACCAGAAAAAAGATTATTACGACTGCTACAATAAGGTCACGAAGCTAAGCCTAAGCCCCATGAATGCATATGATTATAGCATGATAGAAAAGACTACTATGATAGATCAGTTGCAATGTAAGAAATCAAAGTATACCGATCATTATGTTAAATTAATTAAGAAAGCATATAAAAGATGAAAATCTATAATTTTAACCCTCCAAATCCATTCATGAAAAAAACTTATCAAGTTGAAAAAACATCATCATCAACCAGCACTGTTCATGTTAAAAGCGCCTTTCTCGGCGCTTGGTCATTTCCGCTAAGTGAGATAGACCACAAGACACTATGCAATAAGATAAACAGGTATTGTAACGAATCTATAATGCTTCAAGATCTATTTTCCGAAATGTCTCCAAATCAACGAGAGAGTTTTTTAACGAAACCAACGATGCACGATGTCTTTGAAGAGGACTAAAATGAAAATTAAGAGAATATTATTAATATTTTCAATCGTTTTCTTTTCGCCTACACTCAGCGTTGAAGAGTTAAAAATCCACAGTAGTAGCAGTAGTTATGCCACTCCAAATAATTACGGTCTATCTGAAGAAGATATTGCTTATATTAAAGAAACCTTCAAGAAGAAACAATACAATGATATTTCGAAATTGCCCTCCGTTACTCCTCGACCTAAAGTTACGGAATTTTTTAAAATCTTAAGAGTACAAAATAGCGATAATTGGTTCTCCGCTTATCTACTTCTGCTGAAAATAGTCCCTGACCTATTTATAGAAAATGAGTTAGGATGCTGAATTAAGGCCTGCTAATGCTTAAAATAAAATCTACTATATGCTTAAACATGATAGTGAAAAATGAAACAAAAACCTTACCGAGGTTATTTGAATCATTAAAAAACATTATTGATACTTACGTAATCGTTGATACTGGAAGTACGGACGGTACGCAAGAATATATCACCAATTATATGGATGAACTGGGTGTGCCTGGCCAACTTTATGAACGGCCTTGGGTCAATTTTGGTGTCAATCGACAAATAGCATTAGACTTAGCTACAGGCACTGCAGACTATGCTTTAATCATAGATGCAGATGAAGAACTTATCGTTAAAAATTTTGAATTCTTTAAAAATCTAAATTTAGACAAGTATAGCCTTATAAAAGAATTGTCATCAATAGAAATTCAAATCCCTGCATTAGTTAGAATTTCAAACTCCAACGAGCAAGGGTGGGTCTGGAGTGGCGTTGTCCATGAATTCTTAACTTGTCCCCCAGGTGCCTCTTCGGAAAATGTCCCTAAAGAAACCGCCTACATACATAGTCATTTGTTCGAGGGCTGTAGATCGCAAAACGTTACAGTAAGAGAGAAGTATTTAAAAGACGCAAAATTGCTTGAAGCGGAATTAATGCGAAATCCAAGCGACACAAGATCGATTTTTTATCTTGCTCAAAGCTATAGGGATGCAAATGAGCCTGACAAGGCAATTGAAAATTATTTAAAACGAGCTGAAGCAGGAGGCTGGACCGAAGAAGTGTTCTATTCCTACTACCAATTAGGGCTGTTGACACTTCATGTAAAAAACGATGTTAAAAAAGCAGAAGGATACTTTCTAGATGCAGCTAAGGCAAATCCACGACGCTATGCAGAAGTGGCCTACCCTCTTGTAAAGCATTACAGAGCGATAGAGGACCACTCGAGTGCAGTATTCTGGGGCTGGTCTGCGCTACCGTCAATGAAACTCCAAGAGGAGCAACTATCTGGCAGCTGGCTGTTCTGTCAGAAAGATGTTTATGACTGGAGGCTAAAAGATGAACTATCTCTAGCCTTGTATTATTTTAATGCAAAGCCAATTTCTGAAAAGCTTATGAAAGAACTATTAACCGAAGTTCCTCCTGAACAAAAACAAAGAATCATAAACAATATTGCTTATTTTTAAGCTAAAACTTTAAAAGACCCCTAACAAAAGATTATCGCTATGAATATTTTCCCCCTCCCAATAGGCAACATAGAATCAGTAGTATCTTTAACTTTACTAATTCTATTAGCTTACTACTTCTATGTGCAAAAGGAAGACAAATGAAAAGAAACTTTTTTGACCGATTAGGCCATTTTAAATGGTCAGTCCATAACTTGTTCGCACATCCTATCATGGAGATGCTTCATCTCGTTGGGCTGTCTTCGTTGGGGAATAAGTTGCATGACTTTACAATCCCCGAACCATCCCACACCTTAGATCATGAGCATGAAATTGATTTTGATAAAGCGCATTCTGAAAGATGACTCCTGACTACGAACATGGAGATCTATTAATCCGCCGCGTTCGAAACGGCTGGCTTGTAGCTGCTGGCGATGGAGACAAAGTCGAAATATATGTATATGAAGATGAAGAGAATCCAAATTGGATTGCTGAATCGTTATACAGCTTATTGGCCGATCAGTTCGAATGCTACATGCAGACAAAAAGATCAGCAGGAATTAAAATGTCATTTTCACATAAATCCATTGAAGAAGAAGACTCAACCATATAAGTCGAACCTCCAAAAATATGAGCCATAAGGAAAAGGAATGAAGTGTTTAGTTCTTGGTCTAATGATAGTAAACCTTATATGTTCTTTATCTTTTGCAAAAAATAGACTTTTAGTCTCTAACTTTCAAACGAACTCAGAGTTCGTATCTAATGAAGATCTTCTGATACTTACTGAGAGAGTCATTGTTATTATCAGCGAGATCAAGACATACGATCTTATCACAAAAGAAAATATACTGACACTTTTACCACCAGACCAAAACCTAGAGGAGTGTATAGGCGAGTGTGAAATTGAAACAGGTAGGCTAGTAGGTGCAAACAAAGTCATCTCTGGTTGGGTTGTTAAGTCAAAAAAACTATACCAACTCACCATTAAGCTGCATGACACTAGGACAGGAGTCCTAGAGATAGCCAAGTTGATATCCGCTACCAACTTTAAGGGCGTGTTATCTGAACTACAAAATAGGAGGTCTTCTCTCTTGCAGACAGACAAGGAAGCAGAGAGAGATTTAGAAGGTAGGCTCGCTTTAATAAGAAGTTCGAGACTAGAGAAAGAAGAGAGAAAGAGAAAAATATTGCAAAAGGAGGCGAAGGAGAGACTAAGACTAGAGGAAAAGAAGCGTAACCGAGTCAAACTCATGCTGAAAAAAAAGAAGAAAAGACGCCTCCCGCCCCTGATTCAGGGCTTGTCTCTTAAAAAGCTTGAATGGAAAAAAAAGAGAGGGAGAGAGAAAAAGACTCGTGAAGAGGTCCCAGAGGGGGCATATATCCCACCGAAACTTAAACGTAAAGTTACGCCTATGTATACTGTAAAGGCCCTCGCCTTAGATATAGAGGGGCACCTCTCTCTCATGATATCAATAGATACAAAGGGGAGAGTATATGCCGCTAAAATTACCAGACCACTTGGTTACGGTCTCGATCAAGTCGGGTTAAAGACAGTTAAACTATGGCGGTACGCGCCTGCGATGCTCAACGGGAAGCCTGTCAAGAGTGAGAGGAGGGTCGCCATGAACTTTGTGATTAATAACTAATCATGACCTCGACTAAACCTCTGCGCATCCAAACCTTAACGCGCCACAAAGACATAAAAATAGAACAAGATGTCACGTCAACAAGAATCATTGTTCTCATTAATAGATATAGCACCCCCCTCGAAGACACAAATTGAAGGACACAAAAATGTGCAAAGTAGTAAACCTATACAAAGAGCCCTATGACGTATACATAGGGCGTGCAGGAAAAGGTAAGAGCGGTTACTTTGGGAATCCAATACTCAGAGGTAAGCGCTGTCTTTATTGCGGTATGATTCATAATGAATCTGGTACAACATTAGACTGCTACAGAGACTACCTGAATGAAAGAATAAAAGAAGACGCCGAATTTAAGGCAAATGTAAAAGCACTAAAAGGGAAAACTTTGGGATGCTTTTGTAAACCAAAGCCATGCCACGGAGATATTCTGGCAGAAACATGTTTAGATCTATGGAAAATTTAAAACAAGAATGGTGGTATTTTGAACTCGATGAAGACGACAATTTACGCCTAGCAGACAAGAATAAATTTAAGCATCGCCCAAGCGATGCAAACCCTGATCAAGGGAACCCCTATACCCCCTGGTATGAACTTGAAGACCATTACAATGATGAACACATTCATATAAAAGCAGTTAACTACCCAAGGGCTTTGAAAAAAGCCATTCAAATCAAAGAAAACAATAAAAATACAAACCCCCAGACTACTCGTCTTAATATTTTACGGTAATAATACCTATGATTTTGGTTTTTTAACTTATGTTATATATCCTCTTCCTGACCTGGCTGATGACTTCAGCAGTAATTTCCTTCGGAACGGCAATTACACTATTTTTCAAATGGAAAAAGGATGACAACAATGCGTTTAAGATCAAATACTTGATAGTTTTGATTTGCCTTACAACTGCATGTATTTTTTTGTTACTCCCGATTTACTTAATAGAGAATAAGCTTGACGTCAGAATTAATAAGGCATATCAAGCAGTTAAAAAGAATTTCCGTTCCTGAATGAGCCGCTGCTTGGGAGGCAATATGGCTTCAACAAAATTAATACAAGGAGAAGCGCTAAGTAGATTTTAAAATCTTTTAACACTACACTCTTATTGAAGAGGGAGTGAATTATGCTTAGCTTACTACAAGACGACATGGAGAGAAAAACCATAGCTATAGTGCTTACAGACATTATCGGTAGCACTAAGTTCATTCAAAGAAACGGCAATTTAAACTCCACTAAGTGGTTTAAGGCACACGATAAACTATGCATAAGTTTAATCACAAGATTTAACGGAGTACTTTCTGACTCTTCAGATGGGTTTTTAATGTATTTCAATACAGTGCAAGACGCAGTTGCATTTTCGATTCACTATAAAAAGAAATTGATTCAACATAAATTTCCCTTCAAAAGTCGAATCGGAATTCATTGGGACGAGATGTTTATTATCAAAACCCCAGAAGCCTTAATTGCTGCTAATCATAAAAGAATATCATTAGATGGAATCGGAAAGAATGTTGCTGCTAGAGCAATGAGTCTTTGCAATTCAAAACAAATCATCCTCACACACAAGGCTTACCTTGCGTATAAGGGACGGCTAACAAAACATCAATACATACCCAGTACCTATCTCGTTGTTTGCGCTGGCCTGTACAAATTTAAAGGCGTTGCAAATCCAGAGCAGCTATGGGTTGTAGGAAGCAATGAGGCCGAGTTGCAGCCTCCCCGCAGCAATGACAAAGCAAAGAAGATCGCTGGCCCAAAACGAATTCGCACCTCTCTCAAGCACAAACAATCTAAAGAAGTTTTTATGTGGCTTTTTTGGCGACTGGGATTGATAATTTCATTATATTTAATGTATCTATTGTGGCCACTACTATCTTCAGCTCAAAAGAAAAATTCTCTAAATATAGATTTCTTCATCCTCAGACCATTTGAGTATCTTCAATCATTCTTCGATTTTATACAGGGACTAATCCCATGACTATAAAAAAATTCAAACAAGACATACTCTCTGACAAGGCTAAGCGCGGTTGGTGGTTTAGTGTTGTATTTATGATTATTGTAGTAGGATTAATACTATTTTTAACATATGTTAAAATCGTAGATGAAAACAGGGACGTTCTAGTTGGAATACTAGGCATGATCACTGGCTCTATATCAAGCATGATGGCTATCGCCTCAGGCAGAGACCCTAGTGAAGTTGAAGAGCTAAAAGATAAACTATCAGCGTCAGATGCTGATAGAGCTGCGCTAATTGGAAGACTTCGTGACTGCCAAATACAATTGCAATTGAAAACTGACCAGATCTTTGAGCTTCAAAACGCAGTAATAAATAAACTTTCTGTTTTTCACGAAACCCCACCAATAACAACTAAGAATGAAAATGAAGTAATCTTAAATCCTCATATCGAGGCATGGTTGCCGGTGGATAGAAACAAAGATTTGAAAAAATCTTAAAATACTTCTCCTAGTTTTATAAAAAACCTAACTCTTACAAAGGACACTTCTCATGTTTAAAAAACTATTAATTATCTGTCTCGCTATTTCATTTCTTGCTTGCGACGATGAATCAAGCGACAACAAAGACTCTTCAGTGGCAGGCACAGATAGTTCGCCCACTGCAGGCGCTGGAACTTCTGACGCAGGACTCCCAATGCAATATTATGACTTTGACACAATGGAAATCGAACCAGATCAAGATGCTGGTCCAGATATGGATGACTAACTAATGCCTAAATGTCTCGTTATACACTATACGGACAAAGAAACAAATAAGCTGATGTGGGCCTGTCCAAAGGGGCTGACTAGCACAAAGCATGTAGCGACAGCAACAAAATGCTGGCGCTACAACTGCCCAGGTATAAGGGAGCTGCCCGCTAGTTCTAAATGCGCTCATGAAGGTTGCGATAACCTGGCTAGCGATATTGAAAGAGCCAAGTACTGCAGCAAGCAATGCAAAAGCAAAGAGTCTAGTCGACGTTATCGA
>Ga0233443_1000402_pt1 | contig 47837 bp, 56 predicted proteins | sample SI_123_September_2_FD_182784 | JGI IMG/M metagenome (GOLD analysis project Ga0233443, IMG submission 182784) | Seawater microbial communities from Saanich Inlet, British Columbia, Canada - SI_123_September2016_200_MG | ecosystem: Environmental > Aquatic > Marine > Inlet | place: Canada: British...
GTACTGTCGTTTGAAAAGTTAATTTCTTCTACTTTCCAAGGTGATTGTAGGCCTAAAGCCTGGCTAAATAAAAATTCACTATTCATGGTTCTATTATCGCATTACCCACTAAGATTCACATAGAGCCGATAATAATGGGTGCCGTCATGGGTAACCGAGCTGGGATAATCTCTGGAGCAACTGGGGCAGGGAAGACAGTAACCCTGCAGGTTCTGGCAGAAGGGTATTCCCACCTGGGTGTTACGTTTCGATTTATATCAGAGGGATTGTTTCGTCCTATTTTGCCTGAAAAAAACAAACCTATTCCATACGCTAATAGGTTTTAATTTTGTAACTATTCAGCGTGTTTTATATAAAAATCAAATGGGTGCAAGAGAGTGGAGTGGGTACGTGAACTTTGCCCATTCTACTTAAGTATCAATGTATAACGTCGTGAAACCTGACAGTCAGTCACCTTATCAAGATAAAGTCAGTAACATAAAATAATATTTTTCAGGAATGTAATGCGCAAAAAAAAGCCCGTCTAAGACGGGCTTTTTTGTTTTGCTTAAAGTGCTAGTCTAGTTTTTAGCTTTATCAACGATCTGATTAGCTGCAATCCATGGCATCATCGCACGTAGTTTTGCACCGACAACTTCGATTGGGTGCTCTGCATTTAGGCGGCGTTTAGCTGTCATTTCGGGGTAGTTAGTCATACCTTCCATGATGAATCTCTTGGCGTAATCACCCGTTTGAATATTTTTCAATGCTTGACGCATTGCTGCACGACTTTCTTCGTTAATAACCTTAGGGCCAGTAACATATTCACCATATTCAGCATTATTAGAGATTGAGTAGTTCATGTTTGCGATACCGCCTTCAAACATTAAATCTACAATCAATTTTAATTCGTGTAGACACTCAAAGTAGGCCATTTCAGGCTCGTAACCCGCTTCTACTAAGGTTTCAAAGCCCATTTTAACCAGCTCAACTGCACCACCACATAATACCGCTTGCTCACCGAACAGATCAGTTTCTGTTTCCGCGCGGAAAGTTGTTTCAATAACACCCGAACGACCACCACCGATTGCAGAAGCATAAGACAGGCAAATTTCTTTGGCTGTGCCTGATGCATCCTGGTGGATTGCGATTAAGTCTGGAACACCGCCGCCACGAGTAAATTCAGAGCGTACAGTATGGCCAGGCGCTTTAGGTGCAATCATAATGACGTCAAGGTCAGCACGAGGGACAACTTGGTTGTAAAGAATCGCGAACCCATGAGCAAACGCTAAAGCAGCGCCTTGTTTGATATTAGGTTCTATCTCTTCTTTATATAGTTGAGATTGAAACTCATCAGGCGTTAAAATCATAACGATGTCAGCACTAGCAACGGCTTCCGGTACATTTTTAACGCTTAGTCCATGAGCTTCTGCTTTAGCAACAGAGCTGGAACTTGCACGTAAACCAACAACAATATCAACACCTGAGTCTTTTAAGTTGTTAGCGTGAGCATGGCCTTGTGAGCCGTAGCCAATAATAGCGACTTTTTTACCTTTAATAATTGAAAGGTCAGCGTCTTTGTCGTAATAAACTTGCATTTTATTTCCTATAATAATATTGAATGTTGTTCTTTAGGGCACTTCTATCAATTTTGTCTGAACAGGGATGCATTTAAAATGTTTAAGATCTTCACCACAGTTATCAAATATTTTAAACGTATAGATGCCAGTCATGAATTAATAGAGGCACCCCCTTTATAAATGTAAACCATTTTCACCGCGTGACATGGCCATTGGACCAGACCGCACGGTTTCAATAATGCTGTCAGCATCGAGTGCGGCGACAAATGCATCTAGCTTATCTGATGCCCCGGTCATCTCAATCACATAACTATTGGTAGTGACATCAATAATTTTGCCGCGAAAAATATCCGACAGTCGATTGATCTCACCACGCGTTTCATCGCTGGTTATGACCTTTACCAGCATTAACTCTCGCTCTACATGGGAGGCGTCGGCTAAATCAATCAGCTTAACAATATCAAGCAATTTGTTAAGCTGTTTGGTTATTTGCTCAATAACATCTTCACTGCCACGGGTAACCAGGGTCATGCGTGATAAAGTAGCGTCTTCTGTTGGCGCGACGGTTAATGATTCTATATTATAGCCACGCGCAGAAAAAAGTCCGGCAACACGCGACAAAGCACCTGCTTCGTTCTCGATAAGAATAGAAATAACATGTCTCATTAGGCTAACTCTCTGTCGATAGGTGTGCCTGGTGCAATCCGTAAAGTCATTTCTTGATGACCTTTTCCTGATTCAATCATAGGATAAACATTTTCTGTTCTGTCGGTGATAAAATCAATAAAAACGGTACGATCTTTCAAGGCAAATGCTTTTTCCAGAGCGGGTCTGACATCTTCAGGTTTTTCTACGCGAATTCCTACGTGACCGTAAGCTTCAGCCAAAGCAACAAAATCAGGAATAGTATCCATATAAGAGTGCGAATAACGACTCTCATAAGAAAACTCCTGCCATTGTCTTACCATACCCATATAACGATTATTTAAATTAATAATCTTAACCGGTGTCTTGTATTGCAAGGCGGTAGAAAGTTCCTGAATACACATCTGGATACTGGCTTCACCGGTAATACAGGCAACATCGGCTTCAGGGTGAGCGAGTTTAACGCCAATAGCTGCAGGTAACCCAAAGCCCATTGTGCCTAGTCCTCCTGAGTTAATCCAGCGACGCGGCTTATCAAAATGATAAAATTGTGCTGCGAACATCTGGTGTTGACCCACATCAGAAGTAATATAGGCATCACCTTTAGTCACTTGATAAAGTTGCTCGACCACTGCTTGTGGCTTGATTACATCACTATTGCGGTCAAATTCCAGGCAATTAGTTTCACGCCATTGCTCTATCCGGCTCCACCAGGCTGACAGCGCTTTTTTTGACGGCCTTTTTTTATGTTCTTTTAAGACGCTTAGCATTTGGTTAAGCACTAACTTAACATCGCCAACAATCGGTACATCGATTTTAACTGTTTTTGAAATAGAAGCAGGGTCTATATCAATATGGACAATAGTTGCATGTGGACAAAACTCGGCAAGCTTACCCGTCACCCGGTCATCAAAGCGTACCCCGATAGCGAGGATAAAGTCACTTTCGTGCATTGCTAAATTCGCTTCATAAGTGCCATGCATCCCTAACATGCCAACAAACTGTTTATCAGTTGCAGGGTACGCACCCAGTCCCATTAAAGTATTGGTGATAGGGTAGTCAAGTAAGTGCGTTATTTCGGTTAGTTCTGCACTGGCATTGCCTAAAACAACGCCGCCACCTGAATAAATCATCGGGCGCTGCGCATTTAATAATAAGTCTACCGCTTTTTTAATTTGCCCTGGATGTCCCTTTGTCGGGGGGCTATAAGAGCGAATCTTTATTTTTTTAGGGTATTTATAAGGTACCTTAATATTCGGATCAGTAATATCTTTTGGAATATCGACAACAACCGGACCTGGACGACCTGTAGTCGCAACATAAAATGCTTTTTTCATCGTCTCGGCAATGTCGTTAACATCTTTAACTAAAAAGTTATGTTTAACGCAAGGGCGGGTAATACCCACCATATCGACTTCCTGGAAAGCATCACTACCAATCACCGCAGTAGGTACCTGACCTGAAATAATCACCATAGGAATAGAGTCCATATAAGCAGTGGCAATACCCGTAACAGCATTAGTTGCACCTGGTCCAGAAGTGACCAGCACGACGCCTGGTTTGCCAGTCGCACGCGCATAGGCATCAGCCGCATGCGTTGCTCCCTGTTCATGCCTGACTAAAATATGTTTTACATCTTGCTGATGAAAAATTGCATCATACAAATGTAATACTGCGCCGCCAGGATAACCAAAAAGATACTCTACACCTTCATCTTTAAGACACTGAACGACTATTTGTCCGCCACTGAGTTCCACTCTTATTGCCCTCTATCTAATACTTAACTATACATATCTTATGCAGCAGACAGAAAAAAGTCTGTGCGGTTAGTATGGTCTAGCTGAAATTAAACCTGGATTGAAAAAGCCTATTACTACTAAGCTTGTTTCTTCTCTAAGTTTATTAAAAAGCTTTCCAAAATAGCTGAAAATAGCTGTTTCGTCAAGAATTACATTTATTTTTGTAGGAAGGGTGTGGGCGGTTCGACCGTTTAGCAGGGGAGTGTTTTTTCTTACTCATGTGGAAATGTAGTTAGAGCTGGATGCTAAGCGTTCCGACGTAGAGCTTGGGAATGCTGGTGATCAGATGGTTTATACCAGCTTAAATCATTTGTACAAAAACTCCATTTATTTTCTGCCATATTTCTCCTGTAACTATATTGTGAATTGTTTCGGCATCGGTTTCAAAACAGTCATTGACTATTTCAATGTAGAGAGTCCTTTGAGTTCTAAGGTTACAGGAGGTGTTCCTCCCGGAAGGATACCTACTTGATCTGTCATATCCAAGCATAGATCCATTACAACGTCTAAAAGCAATATTTTTTCTGGCGTATGAATAGTACAGATTTTACTAGAAAAACTATCCACGATAGCATCTAGCGGATTAGCGATAGGTGGAATTCCGGGAGTAATGGGAAAAACTGGGATATCGCCAGAGAATTTGAAATTATCACACCTGATTGTACCGAGTGCATAGATACCCGTTTCCACAAGGCCACCGGTAATGTCACAGAGTCTATTATATTTAGGAGGTTTTATGCATCCTTTGGTTGTGATTATTATCTTGTTGCCGTCGTGCGTCTGAACGATCCCACTGGTTTCATTATTGCTGTTATCACAGATAGCTTCTTGACCGCTTCCGCCGCCAGGAGTAGTAGGCAAACCCAGTAAAGTGAATACCTCCCTAACTGAACCAATAAAGGCTGGTGTATTTCCAAAACGACCTCCCATGACATAGACTCCAGGAGGAAAATTACTATCTCCGCTGGTAATTCCGGCTAACAGCCCACTCTGATAAGCACGATAACACCACGGGCCGGAAAACTGACTAGGAGACTGTCCGAGAATAGAAGCCGTAGCGAGAGAAAGCCTTTTTGAGTCAGTTTTTTCGAACATTTGAGGCGAATAGTTGCGCTCTTTAACGAAAATGTTCGGGAAAAATGGCCAAAAGGGATTTTTCCGTAGTAGGGTCTCTATTCTTGGACAGCCTCCTAGAGGGATGGCCTGGAAAAATATCAGCAAAGGATTGCTGAGCAGCATTTAGAATTGTGTCGCAATCACTAGCAAAAGTCACTTGCGCGGGCTGCATTATAAAAGCCATGCAGAGGGTTATAGAGCATAATAAGAGCTTCATTGTTGTGCTCCGATATGACTCATTCTTGGCAATACTTATATGCGTTTATTTTTCTAAAAGCAAGGGGAGGGCACACGCAGCCTAATGACTGCATACTAGGGGCATAATAAAGCAGATGAAAACTGGTATTGGGTGGCCGCCTTAAAATAAATGTAATGGCACTTCTACAAACTGCTTCTCAGCTATTTGATAAGCACGTAACTCCAAGACGCCTTTGGTTTTAAGCGTGATGATAATGGTTAGTGCATTAGGGTAGGCTGTCTGTTCTAAATCAGTACTGGATGGAATGGCAGGGGCTGTCGGGTGGGAGTGATAAATAGCAAAAAGCTGTTCATCGTTATCGCGCATTTTTGCCATAGCCTGAATTTGTTGCTGGGGATCCAGGTTGAAAAACCTATCTGGGTTGCCCGCAGTATTTTCAATCGGATAGCTTTGGCAAGGTGTATTATTCCGGCTGCTGATTAGTCCGCAGATTTCTATTTCTGGTGTTTTCTGGGCATGGTGTAGCAGCTTCTGGACGATCTTCCTCGGGATTGCAATTTCTTGTATTTTATCTGGCATATTGGATATTAATTGGGTGTTAGCCATTGTGCATAACTTACGCGTGGGTGGCCTGATAAATCATGCAGGCAATGAATATTCTGAAAATGATATTGATTGAATATATCGTGAACACTCTGTTTTTGATTATAGCCATGTTCAAAGATTAGGTGGCCGCCATGATTCAGATAGTGCTGACTCTGTTCGCTGATCTGCATAAAATCTTGCAGGCCTTGCTGTTCGGCAATAAGAGCAGAATTTGGTTCGAAGCGGACATCTCCTTGTTGCAGGTGCTGGTCATCTGCTGCTATATAGGGAGGGTTGCTGACAATAAAGTCAAAGCGCTGAGGAGCAATTTTATCAAACCAGTTACTATGCAAAAAGTTGATGTTCGGTGTCTGATTAAGCTGAGCATTTTTCAGGGCTATCTGTAGCGCTTCATAGCTACTATCGACAGCGCTTACCTGGAGTTGTGGATATTCGGCCGCCAGGGTAATGGCAATAATGCCTGAACCCGTGCCTAAGTCTATCAAGCTGGCATCAGGCTTTTGATTAATCAGGTGCAGGCAAAGTTCGATTAATGTTTCGGTATCGGGTCTGGGAATCAATACATTAGGGTCAACCATGAAATCGCGTGACCAGAATTCCCGTGTACCAGTAATATAAGCAATAGGCTGACCCTGCTGGCGCTGCTCCAGTAGCTGGGTGAATTGATTTAGCTGAGTCTTGCTCAGCAGTTTTTCTGGCCAGGTGCGTAGATAACTGCGGTTTTTGTTCAGTACCTGGCAAAGTAATATTTCGACATCCAGGTCTGCTGAGTCAGAAATGTCCAACAAGGTGCTTGCTGAGTTTGTTAGCACAGATTGTATATTGTTCATCTTAAGATTTTCTTATCAGCCTTGACTAGAGTCAAAAGAAATATTTGCCACGAAAGGCACGAAAGTTGTTGGATGTTATTTTTGTTTATTTCGTGTGTTTCGTGGTTATCTTCTATATGGTGAAAGGTATCTACCTCAAATAACTTAGTCTTCATCACCTAGCTGGGTTAGTAATTCAGCCTGATGTTCATTAATTAATGGTTGGATGACATGATCCATGCCGCCTTGCATAATTTCATCCAGTTTATATAAAGTCAGATTGATGCGGTGGTCGGTCATACGCCCTTGCGGATAGTTGTAGGTGCGAATGCGCTCGGAGCGGTCGCCGCTGCCGACTTGTAGCTTTCTATTTTCTGAATTTTCGGCGTGTTGCTTTTCCTGTTCGGCTGACAGCAGACGGGACTGCAGGACAGCCATTGCACGTGCTTTATTCTTGTGCTGTGAGCGTTGATCCTGACATTCGACTACGGTACCAGTAGGAAGGTGGGTAAGGCGAATCGCGGAATCGGTTTTATTAACATGCTGTCCCCCTGAGCCTGATGCTCGGAAAGTATCGACCCGTAGATCGCTAGGGTTAATATCGATATTATCAACTTCTTCTGCTTCCGGCATGATGGCAACCGTACAGGCAGAGGTGTGTACGCGGCCCTGGGATTCGGTTTCAGGAACGCGTTGAACACGGTGCGCTCCTGCTTCAAATTTAAGTTGTGAATAAACGTCTTGCCCGGCAATGCGCAGGATAATTTCTCTATATCCACCATGTTCGCCACGCGTTTCACTGGTGGTTTCTATCTTCCAGCCCTTAATTTCTGCATAACGCATATACATACGGGCCAAATCGCCAGAGAAAATGGCTGCTTCGTCGCCACCTGTTCCAGCACGAATTTCCATGTAAATATTACGATTATCGTTTGGGTCCTTAGGCAATAGTAAGACTTGTAAGTCATGTTCGATTTGATCTTGTTGCTGCTTTGCTTCAGTCAGCTCTTCCTTAGCCATTTCCTGGATTTCAGCATCGTCTTCATTGAGCATCTCTTCGGCGCTACTGATGGTGTCTTCGGTGACGATAAATTTCTTGTAGCAATCGACCAGTGGATTGATCTGTGCATATTCCTGGCTAAGTGCGCGAAACTTATTCTGGTCGCCCTGTACTTCGGGTTGTGATAGAAGTGCGGCAATTTCATCAAAACGGTCGAACAGGTTTTCTAGTTTGGTTTTTATTGAGGATTTCATTGCTGATTTTATAGTTTGAATATTTCTCGGGCTGCTGCAATGAGGTCGTGACGTTCATTTTCACTTGCTTTTCTTAGCTGGGTGCAGGGCGTGTGGGTAAGTTTATTGGTTAAAGTATGTGCAAGCTGTTGCATGATCTCTTCGGGAGAGCCACCATTTTGTAATGATGTAAGAGCCTTTTTAAGGCTTTCTTGCTGTAGTACGGATGCTTGCTGGCGATAATCAACTATCATGGATTGTACCGTTTGCGCTTTCATCCAGGATAGAAAATGTTCGACATTGGTATCGATAATCTCTTCAGCCTGTTCTGCTGCCTGATGACGCGAGTTGAGGTTATCTTTAATAATATTCTGTAGGTCATCAACGGTATACAGGTAGACATCGTTGAGTTTTGCAACTTCTGGCTCAATATCGCGCGGAACGGCTAGATCGACCATAAAAATAGGCTTGTGCTTACGCTTGGTGATGGCGCTTTCAACCAGTCCTTTGCCAAGAATGGGGAGTTGGCTGGCAGTCGAAGAGACGATAATGTCTGCTTCTGCGATATGCAGAGGCAACTCAGACAGTGCGATAGCATAGCCATTAAATTGACTCGCCAGAGTATGTGCTTTGTCGTAGGTGCGGTTGGCAATAATAATACGGCCGACCCCATTTTGATGTAAATGGCGTGCAGTTAGTTCTATAGTTTCACCAGCACCAATGAGCACTGCGGTTTGCTCGCTTAAGTCATCAAATATTTGCTTGCTAAGTTGTACGGCAGCGAAGGCAACTGAGACTGAACTAGAACCAATTTCCGTGTCGGTACGCACTTTTTTTGCAGTGGAAAAGGTGTGCTGGAAAAGTGTGCCTAGACTTTTACCTAATGTGCCTGCCTGGCTTGCTGTTTGATAGGCCGATTTCATCTGGCCTAAAATTTGCGGCTCACCAAGGATCATAGATTCCAGGCCGCTGGCAACACGAAAAATATGGCGAATTAATGCATTGTCGGTATGCGCATACAAATAGGGCTGAAATTCAGCATGTTTGAGTTGGCGGTTACGAGAAATCCAGTCGATAACAGGGCCTACGCCCTGACCCTGGGTGGTGCAGTATATTTCGGTGCGGTTACAGGTAGATAGAATAGCGGCTTCGGATATATCTTGTTGTTGCCATAGGTCAGTCACGGCATCGCGTAAGATTTCTTCCGGAAAAGCCAGTCGCTCCCTGACAGAAACGGGTGCTGTAGTGTAATTGATGCCTAGCGCAAGAAGTGTCATTAATGCCGGTTAATTGATGGTTAGATATTTACATGTAATGGTTGTAACTGACCATTTTAAGGAGTTTTACTAATTTAGCCAAACGGAATAAGCAATAAATAAGCTTTTTATGTTGTTAATGAGTCGGATATAGATCCTAAAATTACCCAGGGTGCTGTTTTTTTTCACTGATGAAATAGCAAACCTTATGTGTATATCTTAAAGTGGAGATTAAGAGCTATGCTCTGTTTCTGGTGCGCTGATTGACATTATTGTATTGCTAGAAGCAGTGCGGGCGAATTAAAAAGGAGGGCGTATCAATATTTATATTTAATGCGTATAATTTGCTGCTACGCATAAGCCTTGAAGGTGGCTATGTGATATAGGGTAATGCAAATATTCTAGTGCTTGAGCCTAATTCAATAGTTTGTAAATGAATTCAGATTGAATTTTAAGGAAATGTCATAAATGGTTTTAAAAGTAATGATGCTGCTAAGTTTTTTGATACTGTCGGCATGCGTATCGAAAAGTTCGCAAAGTTTAAGCAATGCGCCTGAAACGGCAAATAAGACAGCGCTAGGCAGTGACGAAAAACAGGAAAGAAAAACAGAAATATCATCTGATGTTTTGTTTTTATTAATGACTGCCGAAATTGCCGGGCAGCGCGGGCAATATGATTTGGCGCTAGACGGTTACATGCGCGCATCTGAACGCGTGAAGGATATCGATGTGATCAAGCGCGCGGCAAAGATTGCCTTGTATGTAAGAGATGATGCCAAATTAAAACAGGCGGTAGATATGTGGCTCGAGGAAGAGCCTGATAGTCTGGGTGCAAGGTATTTGGTGGCTGTTGCTGCGCTAAACTCTGGTGACCGAGAGACGGCATTTACCAATACCGAGTTTGTTTTGCTGCAGGATGACAATAATTTTGATGCCCAGGCAATTTCCATTGTTAAGCAGTTAACTGGCCAACAGAGTATGGATTTAGCATACCAGGTGTTTGCTGATTTAAACGCCAAATACCCGGATAATGCCAAATTATATTTTGTTCTGGCATTGATGGATGTGCAGACCCATAAGCTAAGACCAGCGCAAGATAATGTTGGCAAAGCTTTGGCAATTGAGCCGCAATGGAAGAGAGCTTTGCTGTTACAATCTCAGCTTTTCATTACTCAGGGAAAGTTAGCGGCGGCGACAGAGGCGTTGCAGCAAATCGATGAGCTTGAAAAAAATGAGCAAATTAAAGAGCAAGTTGCGCAATTATTAATTCAGCAAGGGCGTTTTTCAGAAGCTGAAGAGATTTTGCAGGAGATGATTAAAAAGTATTCTGATAACCATGAATTGCAGTTTAAGCTGGCATTAGTCTATTTACAAACTGAGCAGAGTGAGGCAGCACGCACTATCTTGCAGGACTTGGTTGTTGATCAGGAATATAAAGACCGGGCTGCCTTTTACCTAGGTAGCATGGATGGCAAGGCTAAACAGAATGGCCAGGCTTTGGTATGGTTTGATTCGATTGGTGCCGGACCTTATCAATATGATGCGGGTGTCAGTGCGATTTTAATTTTAATGGATGAAAAGCGCTATCAGGAAGCTGGCTTAAGAATAAATGGTTTAAAAACAGAGTTTTCAGGAAAATCTATCGACCTGGCATTGCTGGAAGCAGAGGTTTATGCGCAGCAAGATTTAGATCAGCAGGGCTTTGATGTGTTGACGAGTGCACTAGTTAATGCGCCGAATAATAATAAAATACTTTATGCGCGGGCGTTAATCGCTGAGAAGTTAGGTAAGTTGCAAATCTTAGAGGATGACCTGAAGTATATTCTTGAAAAAGATCCTGATGATGCCAATACCCTAAATGCATTGGGCTATACCTTAGTAGATAAAACTACACGTTATGATGAGGCACAAATCTATCTGGATAAAGCGCTAGCCATTAAGCCGCATGAGCCTATTATTATGGATAGCTATGGCTGGTTATTATTTAAGCAAGGGAGGCTGGAAGAGGCGCGCAAATATCTTCAGCGTGCTTATGATCTAGAGCCGCGGGCAGAAATAGCAGGACATTTAATCGAAGTGTTGTTTGCTTTGCAGCAAGATAAACAGGCAAAGGAACTACTGGGTAAGGCTTTGGCAAAAGACCCGGGTGATACATATTTATTGGAGCTTGAAGCGCGCTTATTGAGTGGTAATTAATGCGGGCTTGTGCTTTATGTTTGATCTTGCTGGTTTTGGTGGATTGTAGCTCAATAAAAACCTATGATGCCAAACAAGAGCAGGCGCTGAGTCAACAGCAGCTGAATATAAAGCAATGGAAAATGCAGGGTCGTCTGTTGATAAAGAGTGATGACGTTCTGACAGCAAATATTCGATGGCAGCATACCGAGCAACACGATGTATTAAAATTATCAGGTGCTTTAGGGATGGGGGCCGTGCAAATAGAGCTCAGCGAGCATCGGATTGTATTGCATGACGCGCAGGACGAAAAGCAGACTTCGCAGGATATAGATGCCTTTATTGCCCAAAAAATAGGTTTTGTTGTACCCATAACTGCTTTACGTCACTGGATACTAGGCACCTATTTGCAATCTGCGCCAGTGGAGCATTTGGATAATGGCTTTCTGCAGCTGGGTTGGCGTATAGTCTACAATGAATATGTAGATACTCCAGTCGGTGTATTGCCGCGACGCATTAAGGTTACAAAAGATCATATAAAATTAAAACTGATAGTCGATCGGTGGGAAATAGAATGACTACACAAACAGATACAGAATTAGGCTGGGGAATCCGCTGGCCGGCACCTGCAAAACTAAATTTAATGTTAAGAATAGTTGGGCAGCGTGAGGATGGTTATCACCTGTTACAAACAGTCTTTCAAATAATTGATCTTACTGACGGGTTGAGTTTTAGTAAAACAGAGGGTGGGCGAGTCACGTTGAAAAAGCTTATTCCCGGAGTGAAAGAAGAAGACGATCTGACTGTGCGCGCGGCGAACTTGTTAAAAAAGGAAACTGGCTATCAGGGTGGCGTTTGTATAGATATCGAAAAAAACCTGCCCATGGGGGGTGGGTTAGGTGGCGGGAGTTCCGATGCGGCAACCGTTCTGGTGGTTTTAAATCAGTTGTGGCAGTTAGGAGTATCCGAGCAGCGATTGATGGCCTTAGGTGTGGCTTTGGGGGCTGACGTGCCCGTTTTTGTTAAAGGGACAAGTACCTGGGCCGAGGGTGTGGGTGAGAAATTAACCACTATTGAATTACCTGATGCCTGGTTTGTCATAATTAAACCGCAGTGTCATGTTGATACGGGGGAAATATTTTCCGCAAATGATTTGACACGGAATAGTAAATCAATCACAATAAGCGGCTTTCACTCAGGGGATAATCAAAATGATTGTTCAGCTGTAGTTAGAAAGCGCTATATTGAAGTAGATCAGGCTCTGGATGAGCTTGATGAATATGGACAAGCTAGATTAACGGGGACTGGAGCATGTGTTTTTGTTCAGTTCAGTGATCGGCAATCGGCACAGGATGTGTATAGTAAACTGGCTTCAGATAGAGAAGTTTATATTGCACAAGGATTGGCTGTTTCACCGCTGCATAGGCAGATGAGTGGACTCTTTAATTTCTAAAATTGGGCTGTCGCCAAGCGGTAAGGCACGGGGTTTTGATCTCCGCATACCCAGGTTCGAATCCTGGCAGCCCAGCCATTTAGTCGCCCATGAAATCAGCTCGTACTATATGAGGATGCTCTAAATGAGTAGTGACACTTCAATGATGGTTTTTTCTGGAAATGCCAATAAAGAGTTGTCTAAAGAGATAGCTCGTCGATTGAGCATGCGCCTAGGGATGGCAACTGTAGGTCGCTTTAGCGACGGTGAAGTAACGGTAGAGATTGACGAAAATGTCAGAGATAGGGACGTTTTTGTTATTCAGCCTACCTGTCAGCCTACAAATGAAAATTTGATGGAGCTGCTGGTTATGATAGATGCTTTGAAAAGAGCGTCTGCGTCAAGAATTACAGCGGTGATGCCTTATTACGGATATGCAAGGCAGGACAGGCGGTCACGTTCGGCTCGAGTGGCAATTAGTGCAAAATTGGTCGCTAAAATGGTGGGTGTTGCAGGTGCTGACAGAGTTCTGACGGTTGATTTGCATGCTGATCAGATACAAGGTTTTTTTGATATTCCTGTGGATAATGTGTATGCGTCGCCCTTATTATTAGGCGATGTGTGGCGGCAGGATTATAAGGATTTGATTGTTGTTTCTCCAGATGTTGGTGGGGTAGTCAGGGCGAGAGCGTTGGCGAAGCGCCTAGATGATGCAGATTTGGCAATTATTGACAAGCGTCGACCGATGGCTAATGTGGCTGAGGTGATGCATATAATAGGTGATGTAAGTGGTAAGACTTGCGTCATCGTAGATGATTTAGTTGATACGGCTGGCACGCTATGTAGCGCGGCAGCTGCATTAAAAAAGCAAGGCGCTGTTAAGGTGGTTGCTTATTGTACGCATCCGGTCTTATCGGGTCGTGCAATAGAAAATTTGCGTGACTCAGTGTTGGATGAGTTGGTAGTAACAGATACTATTCCGCTAAGTGAAGAGGCGGTGATGTTGGGTAAGATACGGCAATTAAGTGTTGCGGATATGTTGGCTGAAACAATTAGACGGATCGCTATGGGTGAGTCAGTTAGTTCGCTCTATGTTGATTGATAAGGCTGTTGGTTAATAATTTTAAGTTATTGTTTGTTGGGTGTGGAGATTTAGATGTCTAGCGTTTTTGAATTTGATGCTGTAAGTAGAGGAAGTGCGGGTACGAGTAGTGCTAAGGCAATTCGTCGTAATGGTAATGTGCCAGCTATAGTCTACGGAGGTTCAGCTGAACCTGAGTTGATTGAGTTAAACCGTAATGAGGTCACGAAAAGACTGGCTAATGAGGCGGTGTATTCGCATGTTTTGAAGTTGAATGTTGATGGTAAGGTGCAAAATGCAATCCTAAAGGACATGCAAAGACACCCGGCAAAAGATACTATTATACATATGGATTTCTTGCGCATTAATATGAATGAAAAAATTAAAGTGCATGTGCCTCTGCATTTCATCAATGAAGAGACTTCGCTTGGTGTTAAAGCGGGCGGCGTAGTGACTCATTCTATGGTTGAGCTAGAGGTTGCGTGTCTACCGGCTAATTTACCTGAGTATATAGAAGTTGATCTGGAAGCTATTGATATCGGTGGTTCTGTGCATTTATCAGATATCGTAGTTCCTGAAGGTATTGAACTTCTTGCGTTGACGCATGGTGAGGAGCACAACTTAACTGTTGCTCAAATCGTGAAGACTAGAGCTCCAGCGGAAGATGAAGAGGGTGCTGCTACTGGTGAAGATGGCGAAGAGGAAGTAACTGCTTCAGAATAGTGATTAAGCTACTTGTGGGGCTGGGTAATCCCGGTCAGAAATACCAAAAAACCCGGCATAATGCCGGTTTTTTGTTTTTAGATGAATTAGCAAAAGAAAGGTCGCTGACTTTTTCTCGGCAAGTGCGTTTTTTTGGCGACTTGGCTGAATTGAAGGTGGGGTCAGATAGGCTTTACTTGTTGAAACCTGGCACATTTATGAATCGTAGTGGTCAGTCGGTATCATCAGTCATAAAATATTATAAAATTAAATCGGAAGAAGTTTTGGTCATACATGATGAGTTGGATTTTGATGCGGGTGTATTGAAGTTGAAGTCCGCTGGAGGTCATGGTGGGCATAATGGACTGCGGGATATTATTGCGGCTCTGGGAATAAAGGATTTTAAGCGCTTGCGTGTAGGAATTGGGCGGCCAAAGCCAGGGGTTCAGGTTGCTGACTATGTTTTGTCGGACTTTCCTAAGAGTGACTTGCAGCATATCAAGGGGTTATATAGTGATTTTTTTAATTATCTCTCTTTAGTGCAGAAAGGGGAGTTTGATGCGGTAATGCTGAAGCTGCATTCTGCTTAAAAAGATACATAAAAAGATTGACAAGATATAAAAATACCTGCATAATTACTTGTTCTGAACGGAGAGGTTCCCGAGCGGCCAAAGGGATCAGACTGTAAATCTGACGGCTCTGCCTTCGGAGGTTCGAATCCTCCCCTCTCCACCATCCAGAAAAAAATCATGCGGGTGTAGTTCAATGGTAGAACTCCAGCCTTCCAAGCTGATTACGTGGGTTCGATTCCCATCACCCGCTCCAGACAAGTTTTATGCCCATATAGCTCAGAGGTAGAGCGCTTCCTTGGTAAGGAAGAGGTCACAGGTTCAAGTCCAGTTATGGGCTCCATATTATACTGATTGTTGCAAACATTTAATTAAGGTCTTTGAGAGATGGCTAAAGAAAAATTTGAACGTAATAAACCACATGTAAACGTCGGCACAATTGGTCACGTTGATCATGGTAAAACAACTTTGACAGCAGCGCTCACCACAGTAATGGCTGAGTTGTTGGGTGGAGAAGTTAAAGCATTTGATCAAATTGATAATGCACCTGAAGAGCGTGAGCGCGGAATTACAATTGCAACATCACACGTAGAATACGAATCAGAAAACCGTCACTACGCACACGTAGATTGCCCGGGTCACGCGGATTATGTGAAAAACATGATTACCGGTGCCGCGCAAATGGACGGTGCTATCCTGGTTTGTGGAGCAACAGATGGTCCAATGCCACAAACAAGAGAGCACATTCTGTTATCAAGACAGGTTGGTGTTCCTTATATTGTTGTCTTCCTGAATAAAGCGGACATCCTTGCAGATGACTGTGGTGGACTAGGCACAGAAGAATACAACGAAATGCTAGAGCTCGTTGAAATGGAAATTCGTGAGTTACTAGACTTATATGAATTCCCTGGCGACGACACACCTATCATTGTTGGCTCAGCTTTAAAAGCACTAGAAGGTGATACTAGTGTAGTCGGCGTACCTTCGGTAATTAAGCTGGTTGAAGCATTAGATAGCTACATTCCAGAGCCAGAAAGAGCCACGGAAGGTTCATTCCTAATGCCGATTGAAGATGTATTCTCAATCTCAGGTCGTGGAACCGTAGTAACAGGACGTATTGAGCGTGGTGTTGTTAAGGTGGGTGAAGAAATAGAAATTGTTGGAATCAAAGACACCACAAAGACAACTTGTACCGGTGTTGAGATGTTCCGTAAATTACTTGACCAGGGTGAAGCAGGCGATAACGTCGGTATCCTGTTAAGAGGAATAAAGCGTGAAGAAGTCGAGCGTGGCCAGGTACTGGCTCATGTAGGATCAATTACGCCACACACAAAATTCTCAGCAGAAATCTACGTACTTGCAAAAGATGAAGGTGGTCGTCATACGCCATTCTTCAACGGTTATCGTCCGCAGTTCTACTTCAGAACAACTGACGTAACCGGTGCAGTGGAATTGCCAGCAGGAACAGAAATGGTAATGCCTGGTGATAACGTATCCGTAGAAGTCACTTTGATTGCACCGATTGCGATGGAAGATGGTTTGCGTTTCGCGATTCGTGAAGGTGGTCGCACTGTTGGTGCGGGTGTTGTTGCTAAAATTATTGAGTAATAACTTTAAATAAGGTATAATTGCTCGTTGTTTCAAGGTTTATGCGTGTAGGTCAGTGGCTCAATTGGTAGAGCAGCGGTCTCCAAAACCGCAGGTTGTGGGTTCGAGTCCCTCCTGGCCTGCCAACTCGCATTAAACATTAATTAATTCCAAGAAGTTCTTAAATAAATTTCAGTAAATGAATAGTCAGGCAACGGAAGTAACATCTAATTTAGATGTGCTTAAATATATTTTGTCTCTTGTGCTGATTAGTGCAGGTGTGGTTGCTTTTTATCAATTCTCAGAATACTCGCAGTTGTATAGAGTGTTGGGTATGGTTGCAATTGTTATCGTAGCCTTAATAATTATGCTGACGACAGCATTAGGGCATGATTCTTGGTTATTTGCACAGGAAGCGAGACAAGAAGTCAGAAAAGTGGTCTGGCCAACACGCTCTGAAACTATGCAAACGACTCTCATGGTATTTGCCATGGTTGTTATCGTTGGTTTTATTATATGGCTTCTGGATACGTTTTTATTCTGGGCGATAACATCTTTGACAGCTTAATTAACGAGGTTTAAGGATGACAATTCGTTGGTATGTGGTTCATGCATTTTCAAATTATGAAAAGAAAGTAAAGCAGTCTCTGGAAGAAAAAATAGAAAGAGAGGGTTTAAGCCAGTACTTTGGAAAAATTCTTGTTCCCACAGAAGAAGTTGTTGAAATGAGGATGGGGCAGCAAAGAAAGAGTGAGCGTAAATTCTTTCCTGGTTATGTCCTGGTGCAGATGGAATTGAATGATGAGACCTGGCATATAGTTAAAGATGAGCCGAGAGTCCTGGGTTTTATTGGTGGTACTTCGGATCGTCCGGCACCTATTTCTGATCTAGAGGCAGAAAGGATCTTAAATAGAGTCGAAGATGGTGTGAATAAGCCTAGACCTAAAGTGTTATTTGAAGTCGGTGAAGTAGTACGTGTAAATGACGGGCCCTTTAAAGACTTTAATGGCGAAATCGAAGAAATTAATTACGAAAAGAACAAGTTACGTATTTCTGTATTGATTTTTGGTAGATCTACTTCCGTAGAATTAGGTTTTAATGAAGTAGAAAAAAGCTAAATAGTCCAGAAAATATAGTTTTACAGAGGTCCTCATCAGTCGATGGGGATTTTTTATCTATGGGGAGCTGAAAAGCGTTACTACCCAATTAGGAGTATAAAATGGCTAAAGAAGTCACGGCATATATTAAGCTGCAAGTAAAAGCAGGTGAAGCAAATCCTAGTCCACCGGTGGGTCCTGCTCTAGGTCAGCATGGTGTCAATATCATGGAGTTTTGTAAAGCGTTTAATGCAAAAACTTCAGATGTAGAAAAAGGGCTACCTATTCCAGTAGTTATTTCTGTATACAGCGATAGAAGTTTTACTTTTATTACTAAAACACCGCCAGCTTCAATTTTGTTGAAAAAAGCGGCAGGTATCGCTTCAGGCAGCAGCAATCCAAATACTATCAAAGTGGGCACAGTAACACGTGCGCAACTTGAAGAAATTGCTAAAACCAAGATGGAAGATCTGAATGCAACAGATATGGATTCAGCTGTAAAAATTATTGCAGGCAGTGCGCGTAGCATGGGCCTAGATGTGGAAGGTTTATAATGGCTAAATTATCTAAAAGAGCAAAGCTTGCTATTGAAAAAGTAGATCCTGAACGTCAATACCCTTTAACAGAAGCCGTCGCGGTATTAAAGGGGCTAGCAACAACTAAATTTTCTGAGTCTGTAGATGTCAGTGTTAATTTAGGAATTGATGCAAGAAAATCAGAACAAAATGTCAGAGGGGCAACTTTATTGCCTAAAGGTTCGGGTAAAACAGTTAGAGTAGCAGTATTTACTCAAGGCCCTAATGCTGATGCAGCAAAAGAAGCTGGCGCTGATATTGTCGGTATGGATGATCTTGCTGATCAAGTTAAGAAAGGGCAGATGGACTTTGATGTAGTGATTGCATCTCCAGACGCCATGCGCGTCGTTGGTCAATTAGGTCAGGTGTTAGGGCCAAGAGGTTTGATGCCTAACCCTAAAGTAGGTACTGTAACGCCAGATGTTGCTACGGCAGTTAAAAATGCTAAAGCAGGTCAGGCACGTTACCGTACAGATAAAGCAGGGATTGTGCATAGTTCTATCGGTAAAATTTCTTTTACTGCAGAAGATATCCAGGAAAACCTGGAAGCATTGCTTGCCGACTTAGTAAAAGCAAAGCCTAGTGCAGCTAAAGGTGTGTATTTAAAGAAAATCAGCATATCTACAACGATGGGACCTGGTATTACTTTAGATCAATCTAGTATTGAAGTATAGAGAAAGAATTTTTGGTTGCCAGCTCGATTGGTAGCCATCAAAGACCGTAGGTGCTTGTGCTTAAAAATAACAGCCTACGTAGATGGGAGGAAGCTGGGGAACTGGTGATAGACCCGTTGGGTGCAGCTCGCAAGAGCTGTGGATTATAAACCTGATGAAAATCAGTAATAACGGAGAAAATTGTGGCCTTAGCATTAGATGGCAAAAAAGCTGTCGTAGAGGAAGTAGCTCCTTACGCCGCTAAAGCGCATTCTGCTGTTGCAGCTGAATATCGTGGACTTACGGTAGCAGACTTAACTGCTTTACGTACAGTCGCAAGAGAAACAGGTGTTTATTTGCGCGTTGTTAAAAATACATTGGCAAAACGTGCAGTTGCCGGAACTCAATTTGAATGTATGCAGGATAAAATGGTTGGTCCATTAATCCTCGCATTTTCAATGGAAGATCCAGGCTCTGCAGGTCGTTTAATCAATGATTTTGCAAAAACAAATGACAAGCTTGTAGCAAAAATTGTTTCGATTGATGGTTCAGCATATGACGGTTCAGAACTCGCACGTTTAGCAAATTTGCCTACGCGTGATCAAGGTATTAGCTTGATTATGGCGTTAATGTTAGCTCCTGTAGAGAAGTTCGCACGCACATTACTTGCTCTAAAAGAGCTGCGTGATAGCGGTGAAGCAGAGCCAGCGGTAAGTGAAGCAAGTACCGAAAGCGAAGCTGAAGGTAGCGCGGATACAGAAGCAACGGAAGACTAAGCTTTTTTAAAGCAGTTAACAACCAATTATTTTAGAGGAAAAAACAATGGCAATCTCTCAAGAGGATATCTTGGAAGCAGTATCAAATATGACGGTTATGGAAATCGTTGATTTAATTTCTGCAATGGAAGAAAAATTTGGCGTATCTGCAGCAGCAGTTGCAGCGGCTCCAGCAGCTGGTGGTGACGCAGCTGCAGCTGAAGAGCAAACTGAATTTGATGTGGTTATGGAATCATTTGGCGGCAATAAAGTTTCAGCAATTAAAGCAGTTCGTGGTCTTACTGGCTTAGGCTTGAAAGAAGCTAAAGGAGCAGTTGAAAGCTGTCCAGTAACTATCAAAGAAGGCGTAAGCAAAGCAGAAGCTGAAGAAGTAAAAGCAACACTAGAAGCCGCTGGTGCGACTGTCGAAATTAAATAATTTTGACAAAATATCATAGGTAGTAATGCCTGTAATATGGGCCGGTGATTACCTAAGTAGTTACCGGCCTTTTACTGTTTATAGTACGACGAAGACAGAAATCTACTCTTGACAAAGGATAAGGAAGTAATATGGCCTATACTTTTACTGAAAAAAAACGCCTCAGAAATAATTTTGGAAAAGCTAATGAAGTTCTAGGCGTTCCTTATTTGCTAGAAACGCAAATCAAATCTTATGCCAGTTTTTTACAAACTGGAATTATACCATCCAGAAGAAAGGATGTTGGTTTGCATGCCGCATTTTCTAGCGTATTTCCTATTGTCAGTCATTCAGGTTATGCAATTTTGGAATATGTCAAATACCGGCTAGGTGAGCCTGTTTTTGATGTGCGCGAGTGTCAGCAGCGCGGAGCAACTTATGCCGCTCCATTACGTGTTATCGCGCGTCTGGTTATTTATGATAAAGATGCACCAGGCAGCACTAAAGTTGTCAAAGACATCAGAGAGCAAGAAGTGTATATGGGGGAGCTCCCTTTAATGACAGAGAATGGAACCTTTGTTATTAATGGTACAGAGCGAGTTATCGTTTCGCAGTTACACCGTAGCCCGGGTGTGTTCTTCGATCATGATAAAGGAAAAACCCATTCATCTGGTAAATTACTATTGAATGCGCGTGTTATTCCTTATCGTGGGTCATGGCTAGACTTTGAATTTGATCATAAAGATTGTGTGTTCGTCAGAATTGACCGTCGCCGTAAAATTCCGGCAACTATTCTGCTGCGTGCTCTGGGTTATGACAATGAGGAGATGATCAACATCTTCTTCGAAACAAATAAAATATCTATTAGTGCGGAGAAAAATTTATTGCATTTGATTCCCGAGAGATTGAAAGGGGAAATTGCAACATTCGACATAAAGCATGACGGTAAAGTACTGGTAGAAGAAGGACGACGTGTTACTGCCAAGCATATTAGGCAGATGCAAAAAGAAAAAATTCAGGAACTGGAAGTTCCGAGAGAATATTTATATGGAAATGTCTTGTCACATAACATTATTGATACTGAGACAGGTGAGTTAATTGCCAAAGTCAATGATGAAATTACAGCAGAGATATTAGAAAAATTAATAGCAGAAGGTGTTACAGAGATTAACACGTTATTTGTAAATGACCTGGATAGAGGTCCATACATTTCACACGCTATGCGTATCGATAGTAGTACCAACCGCTTAGAGGCATTGATAGAAATCTATCGCATGATGCGTCCTGGCGAACCGCCTACTAAGGATTCGGCAGAGAACCTGTTTAATAACTTGTTCTTTACAGAAGACAGATACGATCTATCTGCAGTAGGGCGGATGAAGTTCAACCGTCGCCTAGGGGTGCCTGATTCTGAGGGTGATGGTACCTTAAGCAAAGAAGACATTATCAACGTCTTAAAAGAACTGATTAATATTAGAAATGGGAATGGTATTGTCGATGATATCGATCATTTAGGTAACCGGCGCGTCCGTTCAGTTGGCGAAATGATTGAAAATCAGTTCAGAGTGGGTTTAGTCAGAGTGGAGCGTGCTGTCAGAGAGCGTCTGACCCTTGCCGATTCTGAAGGCTTGATGCCACAGGAAATTATTAACGCCAAACCTGTTTCTGCTGCCGTTAAAGAATTTTTTGGCTCTAGCCAGTTATCGCAATTTATGGATCAGAATAATCCATTATCGCAGGTAACACATAAACGCCGTGTTTCAGCATTAGGCCCGGGTGGTTTAGCGAGAGAGCGTGCAGGATTTGAAGTGCGAGATGTACATACCACTCACTATGGTCGTGTCTGCCCAATTGAAACACCAGAGGGACCAAATATTGGTCTGATTAACTCTATGGCAGTATACGCACGGACTAATGAATACGGTTTTCTGGAAACGCCTTATCGTAAAGTTGAGAAAGGTGTAGTAACTGACCAGGTTGATTATCTATCTGCTATTGGCGAAGGTAATTTTGTTATTGCTCAGGCCAGTGTGGCGGTAGATAAAAGCGGCAAGTTAGTTGAAGGGCTGGTGTCTTGTCGTTATAAAGATGAGTTTATCCTGATGTCTTCTGATAAAGTGGATTATATGGATGTCTCGGCCAAGCAGATTGTTTCGGTTGCCGCTTCCATTGTGCCATTTTTAGAGCATGATGATGCGAACAGGGCTCTGATGGGATCTAACATGCAGCGTCAGGCGGTACCTGTATTAAAAGCTGAAAAGCCAATCGTTGGAACAGGGATGGAGCGCACGGTGGCTAAAGATTCCGGGGTCACGGTAGTCGCCAGACGTGGTGGAACTATTGCGAGTGTTGATGCCAGTCGAATCGTAGTACGAGTCAATGATAGCGAAACCGAGTCAGCTGAGACCGGGGTAGATATTTATAATCTAATTAAATATGTACGCTCCAATCAGAATACTTGTATTAATCAGAAGCCACTAGTTAGACCAGGAGACTCAGTAGCTGCCGGGGATATAATGGCTGATGGTCCTTCGACAGATATGGGGGAATTAGCATTAGGCCAAAATATGTTAATCGCCTTTATGCCGTGGAATGGCTATAACTTTGAAGATTCTATTTTAGTGTCTGAGCGAGTGGTTAAAGAAGACCGCTTTACTTCAATTCATATAGAAGAAAAAACCTGTATCGCTCGTGATACCAAACATAGTCCGGAAGAAATTACCGCGGATATTCCAAATGTCAGTGAAGAAGCACTTTCTAAGCTAGATGATTCGGGCATCGTTTATGTCGGAGCAGAAGTTAAAGGTGGCGACATTTTAGTCGGTAAAGTAACGCCTAAAGGTGAGTCACAACTGACTCCAGAGGAAAAGTTACTGAGAGCTATTTTTGGTGAAAAGGCAGCGGATGTAAAAGATACATCTCTGAGAGTTCCGGGGAGTATTCGGGCAACGGTTATTGATGTGCAGATTTTCACCCGCGATGGTGTAGAAAAAGATAAGCGCGCCCTCGCGAATGAAGCTTCGGCAATTAAGAGCTATAGAAAAGATTTAAATGATCAGTTAGCGATTGTAGAGAAAGATATTTACCAGCGTTTAGCTAGTGTCATTATTGGTGAAAAAGCACTCTCTGGTCCAAATAGCTTAAAATCATCAGTCGTTATTACTCAGGAATATCTGGATGGCGTCAAGCGCTCTGAGTGGCCTAATATCAAAATGGCAGATGAAGGGCTTAATGTGCAACTGGAAGGTCTGGATGCACAAATTACCAAGTTACGTAAAGAGTTTGATGATCGTTTTGAAGTCAAGCGTAAGAAAATCACCATGGGTGATGATTTAGCGCCGGGCGTGTTGAAAATGGTTAAAGTTTATTTGGCCGTTAAAAAGCGCATTCAACCCGGTGATAAAATGGCTGGGCGACATGGTAATAAAGGGGTTATATCGCGAATTAACCCGATTGAAGACATGCCATATCTAGCAGATGGAACACCTATTGATATCGTTTTAAACCCGCTGGGCGTGCCGTCACGAATGAATGTCGGGCAGGTACTTGAAACTCATCTGGGCTGGGCTGCAAAAGGACTAGGTGTAAAAATTGGAAAAATGCTCGAAGCAAATGCTGCGGTGACTGAAATCAAAAGCTATTTGGATGAAGTCTATAATAGTAGCGGTCAGAAAGAAGACTTGGAGTCTTTTTCAGATGTAGAAATCATTGAAATGGCAGGTAATCTGGTTGCTGGTGTACCTATGGCATCGCCGGTATTTGATGGTGCAAGTGAAGACGAGATTCGTCACATGCTCAGACTAGCCGAATTGCCGGAAAGTGGACAGACAACACTTTATGATGGTTTAACAGGTGAGGCTTTTGAGCGCGAAATAACTGTTGGTTATATGCATATGTTGAAATTGAATCATCTGGTGGATGACAAAATGCATGCGCGTTCAACTGGGCCTTATAGTCTGGTAACTCAGCAGCCATTAGGTGGTAAAGCTCAATTTGGTGGTCAGCGTTTCGGAGAAATGGAAGTCTGGGCACTGGAAGCTTATGGTGCTGCTTATACCTTGCAGGAGATGCTGACTGTCAAATCAGATGATGTGACGGGTCGTACACGTATTTATAAAAACATTGTCGATGGAAATCATCAAATGGAGCCAGGTATGCCTGAATCATTTAATGTATTGCTTAAAGAAATTCGCTCACTAGCTATTAATATTGAAGTGCAATAAGCGCTTTAGAAAATAGTTATTAGCTAATGAGTTCTGGTTTAACCAGATAACAAACAAAGGGGATAAGCTCTTGAAAGATTTATTAAATTTCTTAAAACGCCAAAATAGGACGATTGATTTCGATGAAATCAGCATAGGTTTGGCATCGCCAAATCAGATTAGGTCTTGGTCATATGGTGAGGTTAAGAAGCCGGAAACCATTAATTACCGTACCTTTAAGCCTGAGCGTGATGGTCTTTTCTGTGCAAAAATATTTGGTCCGGTCAGTGATTACGAATGTCTATGCGGAAAATATAAGCGTTTAAAGCACCGTGGTGTCATCTGTGAAAAATGTGGTGTTGAAGTCACTTTGTCTAAAGTACGTCGTGAACGTATGGGGCATATAGAACTTGCTAGCCCGGTTGCACATATCTGGTTTTTAAAATCATTGCCCTCGCGTATTGCATTGTTATTAGATATGACTTTGCGTGAAATCGAGCGGGTCTTATATTTTGAATCATTTGTTGTGCTCGATGAAGGCTTGACACCTTTAGAAAGAAAGAAGCTATTAAATGATGATGAATATTTAGATGCTTTTGAAGAATATGGTGATGAATTTGTTGCCAAAATGGGTGCGGAAGCTATTCATGAGCTACTTAAAACCATTAATATTAAGGAAGAAGTTGATCAGCTAAGAGAAGAAATCAATAGCACTAACTCGGAAACCAAGATTAAGAAGTTTTCCAAGCGCTTGAAAGTGCTAGAGTCACTGCTAGGTTCAACTAACCGTCCTGAGTGGATGGTTATGAATGTATTGCCAGTATTACCGCCAGAGTTACGTCCTTTAGTGCCACTGGATGGCGGGCGTTTTGCGACTTCTGATCTGAATGATTTATACCGTCGAGTCATCAATAGAAATAATCGATTGCATCGCCTACTGGATTTAAGTGCACCTGACATCATTATTCGTAATGAGAAAAGAATGCTTCAGGAATCAGTCGATGCGCTACTCGATAATGGTCGTCGTGGTCGTGCCATCACTGGCACCAACAGACGTCCATTAAAATCACTTGCCGATATGATTAAAGGTAAGCAAGGGCGTTTCAGACAAAATCTATTAGGTAAACGAGTTGATTATTCTGGTCGTTCGGTGATTGTGGTTGGGCCAACGCTGAAATTACATCAGTGTGGTTTGCCGAAGAAAATGGCGCTGGAATTATTCAAGCCATTTATTTTTAGTAAATTGCAACTGCGAGGCTTAGCGACAACAATTAAAGCGGCCAAGAAACTGGTCGAAAGCGAAGGTACAGAGGTCTGGGATATTCTTGAAGAAGTTATCCATGAGCATCCGATTCTGTTAAACCGTGCGCCAACACTTCATAGATTGGGTATTCAGGCTTTCGAGCCAACCTTGATTGAAGGTAAGGCGATTAATTTACATCCATTAGTCTGTAGTGCTTTTAATGCCGATTTTGATGGCGACCAAATGGCGGTACACGTTCCATTATCAATCGAAGCGCAGATCGAAGCGCGCACCTTGATGATGGCGACTAATAATATTTTGTCACCGGCCAATGGTGAGCCCATTATTAACCCATCTCAGGATGTCGTTTTAGGACTTTACTATATTAGTCGTGAAAAACTTAAGGCTAAAGGTGATGGTGCTGTTTTCTTTGATATTAACGAGGTTAAGCGCGCGTTAGATGCAAAAGTAGTCGAATTACAATCAAAGATCCAGGTAAGAATTACTGAAAACCAAGCTAATAGTGATGGTGAAGTTGAGCAAAAAATAACCCGATATGAAACGACTGTTGGACGCGGATTAATCTGGGAAGTCGTACCTGACGGTGTGCCGTTTGAAATTGTAAACTGTGATATGACTAAAAAGAATATCTCACGTTTACTTGACTTTAGTTACCGTTATCTGGGTAATAAGGACACTGTTATTCTTGCTGACCAGCTCATGTACCTTGGTTTTAAATATGCAACACGTTCTGGTATATCTTTTGGTATTAACGATATGGAAATACCAAAAGAAAAAGTAAGTATTTTGGCCGATGCAGAAAAAGAAATCATAGAAATTCAAGGTCAGTACTCTTCTGGTTTGGTGACTGACGGCGAGCGCTATAACAAGGTTGTAGATATTTGGTCACATGCGAATGAAAAAGTAGCTAAGGTAATGATGGATGCCTTAGGTACTGATACAGTGGTGGATGATGATGGTAGCGTATTAGAACAGAAGTCATTTAACTCGATCTTTATGATGGCTGAATCGGGTGCGCGGGGTTCTGCAGCGCAGATTAGACAGCTTGCTGGTATGCGTGGCCTGATGGCAAAACCAGATGGTTCAATTATTGAAACACCGATTACTGCGAATTTCCGTGAAGGACTGGATGTATTACAGTACTTTATTTCTACTCACGGGGCGCGGAAAGGTTTGGCTGATACTGCTCTTAAAACCGCTAACTCTGGATATTTGACGCGTCGCTTGGTTGATGTGGCTCAGGATCTGGTTATTAATGGCGTAGATTGCGGCACTACTAATGGAATGCTCATGGCCCCGATTATTGAAGGGGGTGATGTTATTGAGCCTTTGGGTGAGCGAGTTCTGGGTCGAGTTGTTATTGGTGATGTTTTGACTGGAGCAGGCGAAGTCGTCGTTCCTGACGGTACTCTGATAGATGAGCATTATGTGTCCGTACTAGAGCAAAATAGTATTGATGATGTTTATGTCCGCTCTATTATTGCCTGCGATAATCGCCATGGTGTCTGTGCGAAATGTTACGGGCGTGACCTGGGGCGTGGACATATGGTTAATAGCGGAGAAGCCGTCGGAGTTATTGCCGCGCAATCAATTGGTGAGCCAGGAACACAACTTACAATGCGTACCTTCCATATTGGTGGAGCTGCTTCAAGACAGGTCGCTATTAGCAATGTTCAGGTGAAATCCAAAGGTATAATTAAATTACATAACCTGAAAACGGTAGAAAATCGTGCTGGAAATCTGATTGCTGTATCAAGGTCAGGTGAAGTTGGGGTGATGGATGAGTATGGTCGGGAAAAGGAAAAGTATAAGATTCCTTACGGTGCTGAGCTAACTTGTAAAGAAGGCAGTGCTGTCGATTCAGGTGATATTGTTGTTAACTGGGATCCGCATGTACATCCAGTAGTAACAGAGGTTGCTGGAATGGTTGAACTGGTTGAATTTGAGCCAGGGCTTTCGGTTCAGGAGGTATCTGATGACGTTACGGGTGTAAGTTCAATTACTGTAATAGACCCTAAGCAGCGAGTAAGCGCGGGCAAAGATTTACGTCCATCAGTGAAATTGATCTCTGCGGATGGAGAGGATGTTATGTTACCAAACACTGAATTGGTGGCACAGTATGTGTTACCGGCAGGTTCAATTGCTGCGGTAAAAAATGGCGCTGAAATTCAGGTTGGAGATATTCTTGCGAGAATTCCTCAGGAATCCAGTAAGACACGTGATATTACCGGTGGTTTACCGCGAGTTGCTGATTTATTCGAAGCCCGAAAAACTAAAGATCCGGCAATTTTAGCTGAGGCAACGGGTGCGATTGCTTTTGGTAAGGAGACTAAAGGTAAGCAGCGTATTGTAATTACCGATTCTGAGGGAGAGCAATATGAAACGCTGATACCAAAATGGCGACATATCACCGTATTTGAAGGGGAATTTGTCGACAAAGGTGAGACCATCGCTGAAGGTGAATTAACGCCGCATGATATTTTACGTCTACGAGGTGTGACTGAGCTGACAACCTATCTGGTAAAAGAAATACAGGATGTTTATCGCCTTCAAGGTGTGAAAATAAATGACAAGCATATCGAGGCGATTATCCGCCAGATGTTACGTAAGGTCGAAATCACTGCGTCAGGCGACAGTTCGTATACTAAGGGTGACCAGGTCGAAAAGGTTGCCGTTAAGGAAATTAATGACAAGCTAGAAGCAGAAGGAAAAATTCCGGCAAGTTATGATCCTATGCTGTTAGGTATTACCAAAGCTTCGTTGGCGACTGAGTCATTTGTTTCAGCAGCTTCTTTCCAGGAAACAACTCGCGTATTAACAGATGCGGCAGTACGAGGCTTGAAAGATCAGTTATATGGATTAAAAGAAAATGTCATTGTCGGTCGATTAATTCCTGCGGGAACTGGTCTGGCATTCCATGAAGAGAGAAGAAAGCGTAAGGAAGCTAAGATAGAATCAATGCGGACGCCCGAGAAAGTAAAATCCATGGATGGTATTGATGCAGAAGCGGCATTAAAGCAAGCCTTAAATGCCGAATGATAAGAAAGATATTGACTTTAATAGAGTGGGATTATAGAATGTCCTGCTCAATAGAGTTATTGTAAATAATTAAGTGCATTGTTTGATGCACAGAGCAAATAATGCAAGACGGAGTAATTTAATTTATGGCTACTATTAACCAGTTGGTTCGTAAGCCGCGCACAAGAAAAATTGAAAAAAGTAATGTGCCAGCGCTTGAGGCTTGCCCTCAAAGACGTGGTGTTTGTACGCGTGTTTATACAACCACACCAAAAAAACCAAATTCAGCATTACGTAAAGTAGCGCGGGTAAGACTTACTAGCGGTGCAGAAGTTAGTAGTTACATTGGTGGAGAAGGACATAACCTGCAAGAACACTCGGTTGTTCTAATTCGTGGAGGAAGGGTAAAAGATTTACCTGGTGTGCGCTATCACGTTGTACGCGGAAGTCTGGATACTTCGGGTGTAGATAGTCGTAGATGTGGCCGTTCTAAATACGGTACAAAGAAGCCTAAAAGCTAAACTAAAGAAAATTGTTGGTGATATAAATGTCAAGAAGAAGAGCGGCGATAAAACGTACAGTTTTACCAGACCCAAGATATAGTAGCGTTACTTTAACCAAATTTATGAATATGGTTATGGTTGACGGGAAGAAATCAGTAGCAGAAAAAATCGTCTATGGTGCATTTGAAGCTGTTGTGGCTAAAGGCCATACAGAGCCATTAGATGTGTTTACTAAGGCGTTAGAGAATATACAGCCTCGCGTTGAAGTTAAATCTAGACGAGTTGGTGGTGCTACCTATCAGGTGCCTATTGAAGTTAGGCCAAGTCGTCGTGTGGCCTTAGCTATGCGCTGGATGATTGAGGCATCGCGTAAAAGAAATGAAAAAACCATGCCATTAAAACTGGCTGGCGAAATGATGGATGCGGTTGAAGGTCGTGGTTCTGCAGCTAAGAAGCGCGAAGATACGCACAGAATGGCAGAAGCGAATAAAGCATTCTCGCATTATCGTTGGTAATAAAGAAGATTTTTTGAGGTGGCACGGGTAACGCCGATTGAAAGATATCGGAATATTGGCATTATGGCTCACATCGATGCGGGTAAAACTACAACGACAGAGCGTATTTTATATTATACGGGTGTCTCTCATAAGATTGGCGAGGTTCATGATGGCTCAGCCGTTATGGACTGGATGGAACAAGAGCAGGAAAGAGGAATCACTATCACCTCTGCTGCGACCACTTGTTTTTGGTCGGGCATGGAAAGTCAGTACGACAAGCATCGTATTAATATCATTGATACGCCAGGGCATGTTGATTTCACTATTGAAGTTGAGCGTTCGCTAAGAGTGCTTGATGGTGCCTGTGCAGTTTTTTGTGCTGTTGGTGGGGTAGAGCCACAGTCAGAAACTGTTTGGCGGCAAGCGAATAAGTATCGTGTGCCTAGAATAGTTTTCGTCAATAAGATGGATCGTTCTGGTGCCGATTTTTTTAGTGTGATCAAGCAAATCGCTAGGCGCTTAGGTGGTAATCCCGTGCCTATGCAGATTCCAGTAGGTTCAGAAGAAAATTTTGCTGGTGTTGTCGATTTGTTAAAAATGAAAGCCATTTATTGGGAAGAAGCCAATATGGGAATGACTTTCACTGAGGAGGAAATTCCTGCTGATTTAGTAGATGCGGCTGGTGAATGGCGCGAGAAATTAATTGAAACTGCTGCCGAAGCGAATGATAAGCTGATGGAGAAGTACCTTGAAGAAGGTGATTTATCAGTAGCGGAAATCAAACTCGGTCTTAGAATAAGAACGGTTGCTAATGAGATTTCACCGGTATATTGTGGATCAGCCTTTAAAAATAAAGGTGTGCAGTCACTACTTGATGGTGTTGTTGATTTTTTACCTTCGCCGCTTGATGTTAAGGCTATCTCGGGTGAGTTAAAAGTTGGCGGTCATGCAGAAAGGCATGCGTCAGATGATGAGCCTTTTGCGGCCCTGGCATTTAAAATTGCTACAGACCCTTTTGTCGGTACTCTGACTTTTATCCGGGTTTATTCGGGTGTACTAGCATCTGGCAGTGTTGTTTATAACGTGCTTAAAGGCAAACGTGAACGGATTGGGCGCTTATTGCAGATGCATGCAAATAGCCGAGAAGATGTCTCTGAGGTTAGGGCTGGTGATATAGTTGCTGCCGTAGGTTTTAAAGATGTAACAACTGGCGAAAGTTTATGTGCGGAAAATGCGCAGATAATATTGGAAAAAATGGATTTTCCTGAACCGGTTATTTCCATTGCAGTTGAGGCCAGAACTAAGGCTGACCAGGACAAGATGTCTGAAGCGCTAGCGCGCTTAATGAAGGAAGATCCGTCTTTTCATGTGATAACTGATGAAGAGTCAGGACAGGTTATCATCTCGGGAATGGGTGAGTTACATCTTGAGATTTTAGTGGATCGCATGCGTAGAGAGTTCGCGGTCAATCTTAATGTTGGAGCACCTCAGGTTTCTTATAGAGAAACCATAAAGCAGGCAACCCAGCAGGAAGGGAAGTTCATTCGTCAATCTGGCGGAAAAGGGCAATATGGACATGTATTAATTAAGCTAGATCCCATGGAGTTGGGCTCCGGCTATTCTTTTATCAGTGAAGTCTCGGGTGGTACGGTTCCTAAGGAATTTATTCCTGCTGTTGATAAAGGGGTGCAAGAGCAAATGAAGAATGGCGTTTTGGCGGGTTATCCCGTTGTAGATGTTAAGGTGACCTTGCTCGATGGCTCGTACCATGATGTAGACTCGAACGAAATGGCTTTTTCCATTGCCGGGTCTATGGCTTTTAGAGATGGTACAAAAAAGGCTAAGCCGGTGTTGTTAGAGCCAGTAATGAAAGTAGAGATCGTGACTCCCGAAGAATATATGGGAGATGTGGTAGGAGATGTAAATAGACGTAGAGGTATAGTTCTAGGGATGGATGATACGTCGATAGGTAAGACAATTAACTGCGAAGTGCCGTTAGCTGAAATGTTTGGTTATGCAACTGACCTGCGTTCTGCGACTCAAGGGCGTGCTACTTACAGTATGCAATTTGAAAAATATAATGAGACACCTGCGAAAATAGCAGATGCAATTATTCAAAAAACTTCATAAGAATTGATATTTAAAAAAGGTATAGTCTAATGGCTAAAGAAAAATTTGAACGTAATAAACCACATGTAAACGTCGGCACAATTGGTCACGTTGATCATGGTAAAACAACTTTGACAGCAGCGCTCACCACAGTAATGGCTGAGTTGTTGGGTGGAGAAGTTAAAGCATTTGATCAAATTGATAATGCACCTGAAGAGCGTGAGCGCGGAATTACAATTGCAACATCACACGTAGAATACGAATCAGAAAACCGTCACTACGCACACGTAGATTGCCCGGGTCACGCGGATTATGTGAAAAACATGATTACCGGTGCCGCGCAAATGGACGGTGCTATCCTGGTTTGTGGAGCAACAGATGGTCCAATGCCACAAACAAGAGAGCACATTCTGTTATCAAGACAGGTTGGTGTTCCTTATATTGTTGTCTTCCTGAATAAAGCGGACATCCTTGCAGATGACTGTGGTGGACTAGGCACAGAAGAATACAACGAAATGCTAGAGCTCGTTGAAATGGAAATTCGTGAGTTACTAGACTTATATGAATTCCCTGGCGACGACACACCTATCATTGTTGGCTCAGCTTTAAAAGCACTAGAAGGTGATACTAGTGTAGTCGGCGTACCTTCGGTAATTAAGCTGGTTGAAGCATTAGATAGCTACATTCCAGAGCCAGAAAGAGCCACGGAAGGTTCATTCCTAATGCCGATTGAAGATGTATTCTCAATCTCAGGTCGTGGAACCGTAGTAACAGGACGTATTGAGCGTGGTGTTGTTAAGGTGGGTGAAGAAATAGAAATTGTTGGAATCAAAGACACCACAAAGACAACTTGTACCGGTGTTGAGATGTTCCGTAAATTACTTGACCAGGGTGAAGCAGGCGATAACGTCGGTATCCTGTTAAGAGGAATAAAGCGTGAAGAAGTCGAGCGTGGCCAGGTACTGGCTCATGTAGGATCAATTACGCCACACACAAAATTCTCAGCAGAAATCTACGTACTTGCAAAAGATGAAGGTGGTCGTCATACGCCATTCTTCAACGGTTATCGTCCGCAGTTCTACTTCAGAACAACTGACGTAACCGGTGCAGTGGAATTGCCAGCAGGAACAGAAATGGTAATGCCTGGTGATAACGTATCCGTAGAAGTCACTTTGATTGCACCGATTGCGATGGAAGATGGTTTGCGTTTCGCGATTCGTGAAGGTGGTCGCACTGTTGGTGCGGGTGTTGTTGCTAAAATTATTGAGTAATAAATATGTCAAGTCAAACAATTAGAATTAGCCTGAAGGCGTTTGATCATAAACTAATTGATCAGTCAGCAGGTGAAATTGTTGAAACAGCAAAAAGAACGGGTGCGCAAGTAAAAGGGCCTATTCCGCTACCAACAAAACATGAGCGTTTTACAATTCTAACTTCTCCGCATGTAAACAAAGATGCGCGTGATCAATATGAATTGAGAACATACAAACGTCTGCTTGATATTATCGAGCCGACCGATAAGACAGTTGATACGCTAATGAAGTTAGATTTAGCAGCGGGCGTCGACGTTAAAATAAAGCTTATTTAAGCTTGAGAAGTTTGAGGGTTTAATTATGTCATTAGGTCTAATTGGTCGTAAATGTGGTATGACACGTGTTTTCACAGAAGATGGTGTGTCAGTACCTGTTTCGGTTGTACAGATAGATTCAAATAGAGTTTCTCAGCTTAAAGGGCTAGAAACAGATGGTTATCGTGCAGTGCAGGTTGCTGCCGGCGATAAGAAGTCATCAAAAGTAAGCAAGGCAATGGCGGGTCATTATGCGGCAGCAAATATGACTGCTGGTCGTGGCTTGTGGGAATTTAGATTAGCTGAGGGTGAAGGTGAGGAGCTTGCAGTAGGCTCTGAATTAACCACCGCAGTTTTTGCTGATGGTCAGCTTATTGATGTGCAGGGAACCAGTATCGGTAAAGGTTTTCAGGGTGGTGTCAAGCGACATAACTTTCAAATGCAGGATGCAACACACGGTAACTCAATATCACATAGATCTAATGGATCTATTGGTATGTGTCAGACACCAGGTCGAGTATTCAAAGGTAAAAAAATGTCGGGTCATATGGGGGCGGAAACTGTCACTACACAAAATCTGACCATTCATTCAATTGATACTGAAAGAAATCTTATTTTAGTCAAGGGTGCGATTCCTGGTGCTAAAGGTGGCGATGTCATTTTAACGCCTGCAACCAAGCAAAAAAATAAAGGATAGGTCATGAGTGTCAAAATACCAGCACTTAATAGTGCAGACTCTGCGGGTGAAGTAGAGGTAAGCGAAGATGTTTTTGGGCGGGAATATAACGAAGCTCTGGTTCATCAATTGGCTACAAAGACCATGGCTGGGTGGCGTTCTGGAACCAAAGCACAAAAAAATAGAGCCGCTGTAAGTGGTGGTGGAGCAAAGCCTTGGAAACAAAAAGGATCAGGTCGTGCAAGATCTGGTACAATACGTAGTCCACTTTGGAGAGGAGGTGGTGCGACATTTGCTGCTCAGCCTAGATCTTTTGATCAAAAGCTAAATAAAAAAATGTATCGCGCTGGAATTCGTTCAATATTATCAGAGTTGTTGCGCCAGAATCGTTTGGTAGCAAGTGAAGATATTATGCCGTCGACTCCAAAAACGAAAGAGTTAGTTGCAAAATTGAAAGGCTTGGGCAAGAGTCGGATATTAATTATTGCGGATGAGTTGACTGAAAATATTTACTTATCTTCAAGAAATGTTGCAAATCTGGAAGTTACTACTGCCAGCGAGCTCGATCCTGTTATGTTAATTGCTGCGGATAATGTTATAGCAACACCTGCAGCGTTGAAAGCAATTGAGGCGCAGTTATCATGAGTGTAGAGTTTAATCTATCAAATATTATAAAGGCGCCGGTCGTTTCTGAAAAGAGCACGGTTGCAGCAGAGAATCACAATAGATTTGTGTTTAAAGTAGCAGGTCAAGCGACAAAGCTACAAGTTAAGAAATCTGTGGAATTGATGTTTAACGTTGAAGTTGAAAAAGTTCAAATATTAAATGTTAAAGGTAAGGCAAAAAGATTTGGTCGCTTTATGGGTAAGAGATCGGACTGGAAAAAAGCTTACGTTAAGCTTAAAGAAGGTCACGATATAGATTTCTCGGCAGCATAATTGAAAGTAAAAGAATATAAACGGTAGGGCAAATGGCTATTGTAAAATCAAAACCGACATCGCCGGGTTCCAGGTTTGTCGTAAGAGTAAAGCATGATGATTTACATAAAGGTAAACCTTATGGGCCTTTACTAAGAAAAAAAAGTAAGACTGGTGGGCGTAATAACAATGGACGTATTACGACTCGTCATATCGGTGGTGGGCATAAGCAAAGCTACCGTATTATAGATTTTAAACGCAACAAGATGGAAATCCCGGGCATAGTAGAGCGTCTGGAATATGATCCCAACAGAACAGCTAATATAGCTCTAGTCTTATATAGGGACGGTGAGCGTAAATATATTATTGCACCTAAGGGTGTGGTTGCTGGGCAGGAGATTGTTTCTTCAGAAAGCGCGGCTATTAAAGCTGGTAACTGCATGTCTCTGCGTAATGTACCTTTAGGTTCTGTGGTTCATTGTGTTGAGCTCAAGCCAGGCAAGGGTGCGCAAATGGCGCGTAGTGCAGGAACATCTGCGCAGTTAGTTGCTAAAGATGGAAGCTATGTAACGCTGAGATTACGTTCTGGCGAAATGCGTAAAGTATTAGCTGACTGTAAAGCGGTTATTGGTGAAGTATCGAACTCTGAGCATAATCTAAGGTCATTAGGTAAGGCGGGTGCGTCAAGATGGCGTGGCGTTCGACCTACTGTTCGTGGTGTGGTAATGAATCCAGTGGATCATCCGCACGGTGGTGGTGAAGGAAGGACATCGGGTGGTAGACATCCTGTTTCTCCCTGGGGTACGCCAACCAAAGGTTATAAAACCAGAAAAAATAAGCGAACTGACAAAATGATTGTCAGACGTCGTAACAAGCGTTAGAGAGGAATTAATAAAGTGCCACGTTCAATTAAAAAAGGTCCTTTTATTGATCATCATTTACAAAAGAAAGTTGATGATGCAGTCAGTAGCAGTAGTAGGAAACCGATTAAGACTTGGTCTAGACGATCAATGATCTCGCCTGAAATGTTAGGCTTAACAATTGCCGTACATAATGGCCGTCAGCATATTCCGGTATTAGTTTCGGAAAATATGGTGGGTCATAAGTTAGGTGAATTTGCGCCGACTCGTACATACAAAGGCCATTTGGCTGATAAAAAGTCAAGGTAGGGTGTTGTAATGGAAGTTTCAGCTAAATTAAGTAACGCGCCTATGTCTGCTCAAAAAGCAAGGCTGGTTGCAGATCAAATTAGAGGTCTAGATGTCGGAGCGGCTTTGAATGTACTGAAATTCAGTACTAAAAAAGCAGCTGCGATTATGAAGAAAGTACTCGAATCAGCTATTGCAAATGCAGAGCATAATGAGAGTGCAGATATAGACGAGTTAAAAGTTTCAACCGTATTTGTAGATGAAGCGCCTACGCTAAAACGCTTTAGAGCGAGAGCAAAAGGTCGTGCAAATCATATTTTGAAGCGCACTTGTCATATTACAGTTAAAGTCGCAGAGTTCGAGTAGGGGCAGAGAAATGGGTCAAAAGGTACATCCAACGGGAATCAGGCTGGGAATAGTCAAGGATTTCACTTCAAGATGGTATGCAAATAGCAAAGATTATCCTGTTTTTTTAAATCAGGATTTATCGGTACGTGCTTATATTTCTAAGAAATTAGCGCACGCATCTGTTAGTCGTATTCAGATTAATCGTCCTGCTAATAATGCGCACATAACAATACATACGGCACGTCCTGGTATTGTTATCGGCAAAAAAGGTGAAGATATTGATTTGTTACGTAAAGATGTTTCCAAGATGTTGGGCATCCCGGTACAAATCAATGTTGAAGAAATTAGGAAGCCAGAATTAGATGCTAAACTTGTTGCAGAGAGCGTTGCTCAGCAATTAGAAAAAAGAATTATGTATCGTCGTGCGATGAAGCGTGCGGTGACGAATTCTATGCGCTTAGGTGCAGAAGGTATCAAGATTAATTTAGGTGGACGTTTAAACGGCGCTGAAATTGCTCGTAGTGAATGGTATAGAGAAGGACGTGTTCCTCTGCATACGCTAAGAGCTGATATCGATTACGGCGTCGCTGAGGCCAATACTACTTATGGTATTATTGGAATTAAAGTATGGATTTTTAAAGGTGAGGTTTTTAATATAGACCCTGCTTTAGAAAATTCAGAAAAAACTAAATCTAAAAAATAGGTGAAGGGAAAATATCATGCTTCAACCTAAAAGAACAAAATTTCGTAAGCAGCATAAATTAAGAAACACAGGTATCGCTGTTCGTGGTTCATCAGTTAGCTTTGGTGAGTATGGGCTTAAATCACTTGAACGAGGCAGGATTTCTGCGCGTCAAATTGAAGCCGCTCGTAGAACGATTAGTCGTCATTGCAAGCGTGATGGCAAGCTGTGGATCAGAATATTTCCTGACAAACCGATTACTAAAAAGCCTTTAGAAGTTCGTATGGGTAAAGGTAAGGGTAGTGTTGAATACTGGATTGCGCAAATCAAGCCAGGAACAATGTTGTATGAATTGCAGGGTGTACCAGAAGAAATAGCGCGTGAAGCATTTACTCTGGCGGCAGCAAAATTACCTGTTAAAACTAAATTTATAGTTAGGACGGTACTGTGATGAAAGCAAGTGAATTACGTCAGAAAAGTGCAGAGGAACTTAATGCAACATTAGTTGAATTAGGGCGTGAACAATTTAATTTACGTATGCAAAAAAGCACTGGGCAATTAGCAAAAGCTGACCAGGTAAAAAAGGTTAGAAGAAATATTGCGCGTGTGCAAACAATCGTAAATGAAATGGCGAGAGCAGCATAATGAGTGATAATGCAAAACAAATACGTACCATCACTGGTCGCGTAGTAAGTAACAAAATGGACAAAACAGTCACTATCTTGGTAGAACGACTTGTTAAGCATCCTGTCTACGGTAAATATATAAGACGTTCTACAAAATTATTCGCACATGATGAGAATAATATTTGTAACGAAGGTGATGTAGTGTCAATTGCATCATGTCGTCCGTATTCAAAAAACAAAACGTTTAAATTAGTTGAAGTAGTATCAAAAGTAAGTTGATCAACTGTTTTAAATTACTAGTAAAAAGCTAATTAGGTATTAAATAATGATTCAGATGCAAACTAACCTTGATGTCGCTGATAACAGCGGCGCAAAAAAGGTCATGTGTATCAAAGTTCTCGGCGGGTCGCATAGACGCTATGCTGCGATAGGGGATATTATTAAAGTCAGTATTAAAGACGCTATCCCACGCGGCAGAGTTAAGAAAGGCGAAGTTTATAATGCTTTAGTTGTACGTACCAAAAAAGGTGTACGTAGAACTGATGGCTCGCTTATAAGATTTGATGACAATGCAGCGGTTATATTAAACGCTCAACTACAGCCATTAGGCACTCGTATTTTCGGGCCTGTGACACGAGAGTTGAGAAATGAGAAATTTATGAAAATAGTTTCTCTAGCGCCAGAAGTATTGTAAGGGTCTTAAATATGCAAAAACTTAAACAAGGTGACGAAGTCATCGTTCTTATCGGTAAAGATAAGGGCAAACGAGGACGGATCAGTAAATTTTTAAATGATAAAGTTATGGTTGAAGGTGTTAATCAGGTTAAAAAACATCAAAAACCAAACCCAAATTCGGGTGTACAGGGCGGTATCATAGAAAAAGAAATGCCAATTCATAATTCCAATGTTGCACTTTATAATGCTGCTAGCAAAAAAGCAGATAAAGTAGGCTTTAAAACATTAGATGATGGCAAGAAAGTCCGTTATTTTAAATCTAATAATGAAACTATTGATGTGTAGGTATAATCATGGCTAGATTACAAGAAGATTATAAAAAGAAAGTATTGCCTGCATTGGTGAAAGAGTTCAATTACACATCAATAATGCAAGCTCCCAAAATTACTAAAATCACACTCAACATGGGTTTGGGTGAGGCTGTTGCTGACAAGAAAATTGTCCAAGCTGCGCTTTCTGATATGGAAAAAATTAGTGGTCAAAAACCTGTTGTTACATTGTCACGTAAATCCATTGCGGGTTTTAAAATACGTGACGATATGCCAATTGGCTGCAAAGTGACTCTTAGACAAGATAAGATGTACGAATTTCTTGATCGTTTAATTAGTATAGCGATCCCAAGAATTCGTGACTTTAGAGGTTTAAGTCCTAAAAGCTTTGATGGTCGGGGTAACTTTACAATGGGTGTTACCGAGCAAATTATCTTTCCTGAGATTGATTACGACAAGATTGATACTTTACGCGGTATGGATATTTGTATTACCACGAGTGCAACTAACAATGAAGAAGGCCTGGCATTGTTAAAGCAGTTTAATTTTCCATTTAAGAGCTAACAGTTATGGCTAAAAAATCAATGATAGCTCGTGAACATAAGCGAGTTAAGCTAGTAAGTAAATACGCAGCAAAGCGAGCTTCTTTAAAAGAAATTATTAGAGATCCAAATGCTTCTTTTGAAGAGAAGGATGAAGCTAGTCTAGCATTACAAAAACTGCCCAGAGATTCATGTGCGGCAAGATTACGTAATAGATGTACTATTACAGGTCGACCTCATGGTTTCTATCGCAAATTTGGTTTAAGCAGAAACAAGCTTAGAGAAGCCACTATGCGCGGGGATGTACCAGGCTTAACTAAAGCCAGTTGGTAATCGACTAGTCAGAATTTGGAGAATAAATTATGAGCATGACAGATCCAGTTGCAGACATGCTTACGCGCATCAGAAATGGGCAGTCTGCAGGAAAAATAAACGTTAATATGCCATCATCTAAACTTAAAGTTGCTATTGCAAAAGTTTTGAAAGATGAAGGTTATATTACAAACTTCTCAACTGAAACAAGTGGGGCTCACGTATCCATATCAGTTGAATTAAAATATTATAACGGTAAAGCCGTCATAGATAAGGTCAAGCGTATCAGCAGACCTGGTCTACGTGTTTACAAATCAAAGGATGAGCTGCCAAAGGTTTTAGGTGGTTTGGGTGTTGCAATAGTATCTACTTCCAAAGGTGTTATGACTGATCGCGCGGCTCGTGCAATCGGTCATGGCGGTGAAGTACTTTGCACTGTTTGTTAAGGGGATGGTGAGATATGTCTAGAATTGCAAAAAACCCTATCACAATACCTGCGGGTGTCGAAGTAAAGGTTGATGGTTCAACGGTTTCAGTTAAAGGTTCTAAAGGGCAGCTAAGCCTTAACTTGCACAGGTTTGTTCAAGTAGACCAATCTAATTCTACTATTAACATGAAGTGGGATCAGAATAATAAAAAAGCTACAGCCCAGGCTGGTACAGCGCGTGCTAATATAGCCAATATGGTTACTGGAGTTACTCGCGGATTTGAAAAGAAACTGACTCTTGTTGGTGTAGGTTATAGAGCTCAGGTTAAAGGCAAGGTTTTAAACTTAAGCCTTGGTTTCTCACACCCGATTGAATTTGCGATGCCTGAAGGGATAGTAATTGAAGCGCCAAGCCAGACTGAACTAGTTGTTAAGGGTATAGATAAGCAACTTGTTGGTGCAGTATCAGCAGATATCAGAGCGTTCCGTCCCCCTGAGCCTTATAAAGGTAAAGGTGTTAAGTATTCTGATGAGCATATTGTTAGAAAAGACGCTAAGAAAAAATAGGCTAACGAAATGAATAAAAAAGCATCTCGAATGAAAAGAGCACTAAAGCTTAGGTCCAATATTAAAAGGTTGGGTGCTAATCGCTTATCAGTGCACAAAACATCGAAACACATATATGCTCAGATAATTACTGAGAATGGAACTGTTACAGTAGCTAGTGCCTCAACTACTCAAGCTGATATTAAGTCAGCTGTTAAGAGTACTGGTAATATTGAATCAGCGGTTTTAGTAGGTAAGACAGTAGCAGATAAGGCAATCGCTGCAGGTATTACTGAAGTAACTTTTGATCGTTCTGGTTTTAAATATCATGGCCGTGTAAAAGCATTAGCTGATGCTGCTCGCGAAGCTGGCTTGAAGTTCTAGGGGATAAAAATGGCAAATGCATCTCAACAAGCGAATTCAGACGGATTACAGGAAAAACTGGTTTCTGTCCGACGAGTCGCAAAAGTTGTTAAAGGCGGTAGAGTTTTTGGTTTTACTGCGCTTACAGTAGTAGGCGATGGTGATGGTAATGTGGGTTATGGAGTCAGTAAAGCTAAAGAAGTACCCATAGCGATACAAAAATCACTAGAGCAAGCAAGAAAAAATATGCATAAGGTCGCTCTGAACGGCGATACTCTGCAATATTCAATTATGTCTGAGTTAGGCGCTGCAAAAGTATTTATGCAGCCTGCTACAGAAGGTACAGGTATCATTGCTGGTGGCCCTATGCGTGCAGTTTTCGAAGCTGTTGGCGTACATAATGTACTGGCCAAATGTATCGGCACTAACAATCCTATTAATGTTGTGCGAGCAACTATTGATGGTCTGGCTAATATGAATAATGCTGAACAAATTGCTGCTAAACGTGGTTTAACAGTTGATCAGATCACAGGGTAATCGACATGTCAGATAAAAAATTACGCATTACAATGACAAAGAGTAGCATCGGTCGTTTAAAAAAACACAAAGCCTGTCTTCAGGGTTTGGGTTTAAGACGAATCAATCATACGGTTGAAGTTATCGATACTGCTGAAAATAGAGGCATGATTAATAAAGTCTCTTATATGGTTACAGTAGAGGAAGTTTAATGTATTTAAATACAATCAAGCCTGCTGAAGGTTCTAAGAAAGATCGTAAAAGAGTCGGGCGCGGAATAGGCTCAACTCTTGGTAAGACTTGTGGTCGTGGCCATAAAGGTCAAAAATCACGTAGTGGTGGATTTCACAAAGTCGGTTTTGAGGGCGGTCAAATGCCTCTGCAAAAACGGTTACCTAAAGTGGGTTTTACTGCTAGAAAGTCAAAATTTACTTCTGAAGTCAGATTAAGTGAAGTTGCCAAATTAGCTCAGGATGTGGTAACACTTGATGATCTAATTAAAGCAAATATAGTTCCTGCTTTTACTAAAGTAGCGAAACTTATTAAATCTGGTGAAATAACGTCTGCAGTCACTTTAAAAGGCATCAAAGTTACAGCTGGTGCTAAAGTAAGTGTTGAAGCGGCTGGTGGAAAAGTAGAGGAATAAACGTGAGTAGATCAGGCGCGCAAATGAAAGAGCAATTAGACAAAACGTCTGAATTGCGATCAAGGTTATTATTCGTTCTCGGCGCTTTTTTTGTTTACCGGGTCGGTGCACATATCCCGGTACCAGGTATTGATCCTCAGGCATTAGCCCTGATGTTCAAGCAGCAAGAAGGGTCTATCTTTGATATGTTCAACATGTTTTCCGGTGGTGCATTAAAAAGATTAAGTCTTTTTGCCTTGGGGATTATGCCGTACATTTCTGCCTCTATTATTATGCAGTTGATGGCGATCGTTATACCTCAGCTTGAGCAGATCAAGAAAGAAGGTGAATCTGGTCGACATAAGATATCTCAATACACCAGATATGGTACGGTGGTATTAGCAACTTTTCAGGCAATCGGTGTCTCAGTTGCATTACAAAATCAGACTGCGGGTGGTTTACCTGTGGTTATTAATCCAGGCATTCAGTTTATAGTGATTACTGCAATTACTTTGGTCGCTGGAACTATTTTCCTGATGTGGCTAGGTGAGCAAATTACTGAGCGTGGTTTAGGTAATGGTATATCGTTGATCATCTTTGCCGGTATCGTTTCTGGATTACCTTCCGCTATTGGTGGTACCTTAGAATTAGCAAGAACTGGAGAGCTTAACGGCGCCTTTATCGTCTTGCTATTTATACTGGCGGTTGCAGTGACTGCGTTGGTCGTTTTTGTAGAACGTGGCCAAAGACGGATAGTGATTAACTATCCAAAACGTCAGCAAGGAAAAAGAATGTATGCGGGGCAAAGTAGTTTTTTGCCTCTCAAGCTTAATATGGCTGGTGTTATTCCACCAATTTTCGCTTCTAGTATCATTTTATTCCCGGCTACTATCGCTGGCTGGTTTAGTAGTTCTGAAGGGTTTGGCTGGTTGCAGGATATTTCAACTTCTATTTCTCCGGGACAACCGCTATATGTGATTCTGTATACTATAGCTATTGTGTTTTTCTGTTTTTTTTATACCGCTTTGGTATTTAACTCAACAGAAACTGCAGATAATTTAAAAAAATCAGGTGCTTTTTTGCCTGGAATCAGACCAGGTGAGAAAACGGCGATTTATATTGATAAGGTCATGACACGCTTAACGTTGATTGGTGCTTTCTATATAACATCAGTCTGTTTATTACCTGAGTTTTTAATTGTTTATTGGAACGTGCCATTTTATTTTGGTGGAACGTCATTGCTGATTATTGTTGTAGTGGTCATGGATTTTGTTTCGCAAATGCAAACACATCTAATGTCTCAGCAATATGATGGTTTGATGAACAAAGCAAATTTAAAAAGTAGATAAATTCATTTATAAAAGGGGTGAAATGTGAAAGTACGAGCTTCTGTAAAAAAAATATGCCGTAACTGTAAGGTTGTTAAAAGAGCTGGAGTAGTTAGGATTATTTGTAAAGATGGGCGTCATAAGCAACGTCAGGGTTAGTTTTTTTATTGCTTTATAAAGTGTTAGTGCTATAATTGAGCGCTTAACTTTAGAGTACCGTATTAGGAGTATCTAAATGGCACGAATTGCCGGAATTAATGTACCAGATCATAAGCATGCAGAGATTGGTTTAACTGCAATTTATGGTGTTGGTAAGCCAACTGCAATTAATATCTGTAAAGAAGTTGGTATCGAACGGACAATTAAAATTAAAGAGTTAAACGAAGAGCAATTAGAGGCTATTCGTGAAACTATCGCAAAAATTGTCGTTGAGGGAGATCTGCGACGTGAAGTGTCTATGAACATTAAGCGTTTAATGGATCTTGGTTGTTACCGTGGTATTCGTCATAGACGTGGACTACCATTGCGTGGTCAGAGGACGAAAACAAACGCTCGTACTCGAAAAGGCCCGCGTAAACCTATTAGAAAATAAGATAAGTTATTAATATGGCTAGTTCAAATCGCACAAAGAAAAAAATAAAAAAAGAAATTGCTGACGGTATCGCACATATCCATGCAACTTTCAATAACACTATAGTTACAATTACTGATCGTAAAGGAAATGCTCTGGCATGGGCAACGTCTGGCGGCTCTGGTTTTAGAGGCTCTAGAAAAAGTACTCCTTTTGCAGCGCAGGTTGCTGCAGAAAACGCAGGCAAAGTAGCTCAAGAATTCGGTATAAAGAATCTAGATGTCATGATCAAAGGCCCAGGGCCTGGTCGTGAGTCTGCAGTAAGATCATTCAACAACCTGGGGTTTAAAATTGGCAACATCGTTGATGTTACGCCTATCCCTCATAATGGTTGTCGTCCACCGAAAAAGCGTAGGGTATAGTTAGGAGTATATTATGGCTAGATATGTAGGACCCACTTGTAAATTAAGTCGTCGCGAAGGTACTGATCTTTTTTTAAAAAGCAGAGGTAAGTCGCTCGAAGGTAAATGTAAATTAGATCAACGTCCCGGTCAGCATGGTACGAAACGTGCTCGTGACTCTAACTATGCAACTCAGTTAAGAGCAAAGCAACGTATCAGACGTATCTATGGTGTTCTTGAAAAACAATTCAGAAATTACTATAAGTCTGCAGACTTGCAAAAGGGTGCAACAGGTTTAAACCTGTTAAATATTTTAGAGTCTAGGCTGGATAATATTGTTTACAGAATGGGCTTTGCTGCAACACGAGCTGAAGCAAGACAATTAGTTAGTCACAAATCCATTTTGGTAAATGACAGTATTAATAACATCCCTTCTGCTCAAGTATCTGTTGGTGATAAAATCTCTATTAGAGAAAAGTCTAAAAAACAGGCACGTATTGTTGATGCACTAACTGTTGCGGATCAGTATGGATTCCCTACTTGGCTTGAAGTCAATGCAAAGGATTTAACTGGTTCTTTTAATTCATTACCTGAGCGTGCTGATTTGGGTTCTGATATTAATGAACAGCTTGTTGTTGAGCTATATTCTAAATAATATTTCGGGGTTTTAAATGCATAGTGCTATTACTGGTTTATTAAAGCCTCAACTTGTTGAGGTGGTTAGTAAGTCAACTAATCATTCAAGAATTGTTATTGAGCCTTTAGAGAGAGGTTTCGGCCACTCTTTAGGGAATGCATTAAGAAGAGTACTTCTTTCTTCAATCCCAGGTTGCGCTGTTGTTAGCGCCGAGATTGAAAAAGCTGAGCACGAATATTCAGTGATTGATGGCGTTCAAGAAGATGTTATTGATATCTTGTTGAATTTAAAACAATTAGCTGTCGTGTTACACTCTGGCAATGAAGTGACATTAACATTAAGTAAAAGTGGATCAGGAGTCGTTACTGCGGCTGATATACAAGTTCCACATGATGTTGAAATCATTAATCCTGATTTGGTGATCGCTAACTTGACTGAAGAAGGCGAGTTGGCAATGAAAATTAACATTCAGCGTGGTCGTGGCTATGAGCCATCTAATACTAGAACTGAAGGGTTAGGTGTTGGAGTAGTTGGTGCTTTACAAGTTGATGCTTCTTATAGTCCTGTTTCTACAGTGGCTTATAGTGTCGAAACAACTCGAGTTGAGCAGCGTACTAATCTTGATAGATTAATCATTGAATTAGATACCAATGGTACGATTGATCCTGAGTCTACTATTAAGTTAGCGGCAACAATCTTGCATGATCAGCTTTCTGTATTTGTTGATTTTGAAAAAGTTAATGAGGAAATCGCTGAAGAAATTGTTGAACCTGTTGCACAGGTAGATCCTAATCTTCTACGTCCAGTGGATGATTTAGAGCTTACTGTTAGGTCAGCTAACTGTCTGAAAGCAGAAAATATTTATTATATTGGTGATTTAATTCAGCGTACTGAGTTTGAATTATTAAAAACACCCAATTTAGGTAGAAAGTCGTTAACAGAGATAAAAGATGTGTTAGCACTAAAGGGACTTTCTTTAGGAATGCGACTAGAGAACTGGCCGCCTGAAAATTTGCTTGAGCAAGCTCAAGCGGTTTTATAACAATACAAGGTTTATTCGTATGAGACATCGTAAGTCTGGTAGACAATTAAATAGAAACAGTAGTCATAGAAAAGCTATGTTTAGTAATATGGCAATTTCTTTATTTGATAAAGAATTAATTAGAACGACTTTGCCTAAGGCAAAAGAATTGCGTTCTGTAGCAGAACCTCTTCTGACACTATCTAAAAATGATTCAGTTGCAAATCGTCGTATCGCGTTCGCTAAATTAAGAGATCGCGCTATTGTGACTAAATTATTTAACGAACTAGGTCCACGTTACCAGGAGCGCCCTGGTGGTTATTTGCGTATTATGAAGTGCGGTTTCCGTACAGGTGATAAAGCACCTATGGCATACGTTGAATTAGTTGGCCGACCTGAAATAGAAGTGGAAGTTGAAGATTAATTAGTCTTCATTTTCAGTAAAAGAACCAGCTTAGGCTGGTTTTTTTATGCCTGTCATTCAGAGAAACTTACCTGGCATACTCTCGTGATGTAATGGTTTTGGTTGATTTTAACAGAACTATAGACAGCTACACTTTAAATGCCGGTCGCCATAAGTTTCATCAATACGTCCCACGGGCGGCCAGTATTTATCACTCTGTAGGGCATTATTCGGGAAAAATGCCTGTTGCTTACTATAAGGGAAAGGCCATTTGTCTTCTATCAAGCTTAATTGCGTGTGTGGCGCATTGACTAACATAGTGTCTTGTTTGTCAGCTGAGCCGTTTTCGATAGCAGCTATCTCCTGGCGTATAGAAACCAGTGCTGAACAGAATCTATCGAGTTGAGGTTTATTTTCACTTTCTGTGGGCTCTATCATTAATGTTTCATGCACAGGAAAGGAGACAGTGGGCGCCTGATAACCATAATCTATCAGGCGCTTGGCTATATCGTTAACGCTTATCCCACAACTTTTTTTAAATGCCCTGCAGTCGATAATGCATTCATGCGCAATCCAGCCATTCTTTCCGGTATATAAAATGGGATAGTGGGGTGCAAGCTTCCTGGCAATATAGTTAGCATTTAATATAGCCGTTAAAGTGGCTTTTTTTAAGCCTGTTGCACCCATCATTGCGATATAGGCCCAGGGTATGCTTAGGATGTTTGCAGACCCCCAGGGTGCTGCTGAAATAGTGCCTATACTTTTTTGTTCAGTTGCTGATGGGTTGGCCCCGTAAACGAAAGGATGGGTGGGTAAAAAGGGTATTAAATGTTCGCCGACGCCTATAGGGCCAGCGCCTGGCCCGCCACCGCCATGCGGAATGCTAAATGTTTTGTGTAGATTTAGATGGGCAACATCTGCACCTATTCTCCCGGGACGACTGACACCGACTAAAGCATTAAAATTTGCCCCGTCTAAATAGACCTGGCCACCGTGGTCATGGATGATTTGGCATATCTGGCAAAATGACACCTCAAAAACGCTGTGCGTACAAGGGTAGGTAATCATTATAGCTGACAGTTTGTTAGAATGCTGGCTAGTGATTTTATTCAGTTCTATCAGGTTTATATTGCCCTCATGATCACAGGGTAAATTAATAATATTCAAACCAGCTAAAGCAGCACTGGCAGGGTTTATAGTGGACCCCTGAGTCAAGACAAAAACTCACTGAGTTTAAGTTGTACATTCAATTTTACTTGCAACTGAACAGCGTTGCCCCGGTTTTATCTTTGTTTCCGTTGTTTCGGCTTTTGTGGCG
>Ga0233443_1000403_pt1 | contig 47814 bp, 32 predicted proteins | sample SI_123_September_2_FD_182784 | JGI IMG/M metagenome (GOLD analysis project Ga0233443, IMG submission 182784) | Seawater microbial communities from Saanich Inlet, British Columbia, Canada - SI_123_September2016_200_MG | ecosystem: Environmental > Aquatic > Marine > Inlet | place: Canada: British...
GTAGAGTGCAATGGCACAAGGGTGCTTGACTGTGAGACTGACAAGTCGAACAGGTACGAAAGTAGAGCATAGTGATCCGGTGGTTCCGTATGGAAGGGCCATCGCTCAAAGGATAAAAGGTACTCCGGGGATAACAGGCTGATCGCTCCCAAGAGCTCATATCGACGGAGCGGTTTGGCACCTCGATGTCGGCTCGTCACATCCTGGGGCTGGAGAAGGTCCCAAGGGTTGGGCTGTTCGCCCATTAAAGTGGCACGCGAGCTGGGTTCAGAACGTCGTGAGACAGTTCGGTCCCTATCTGTTGTGGGCGTTGGAGATTTGAGAGGACCTGACTTTAGTACGAGAGGACCGAGTTGGACAAACCTCTAGTGTACCAGTTGTGACGCCAGTTGCATCGCTGGGTAGCTACGTTTGGAAGAGATAAGCACTGAAAGCATCTAAGTGCGAAGCTCCCCTCAAGATTAGATCTCCTTTAAGGGTCGTTAAAGACGATGACGTTGATAGGCTGTAGGTGTAAAGGCAGTAATGTCAAAGCCGAGCAGTACTAATTACCCGTAAGCTTTTTTTAAAGGATTCCTTAATATGTTAACTATTGTGTTTTCTTCCCAACATTGTCTTTAAAGTATTGCGCCGTCAATCGACGGTAAAGATCTTTAGGTGATTATAGCAGTGGGGTTCCACCTCTTCCCTTTCCGAACAGAGAAGTTAAGCCCACTTGCGCCGATGGTACTGCAGTTATGTGGGAGAGTAGGACATTGCCGACCTTTTAATCCCGGTTCATTTGAAAATGCAAATGACCGGGATTTTTTGTTTCTACAATATCTGTTATTACATATAATTCTTAATTTCGCATACGTTTCAAGTATTGAATAGATCGCAGCTTAATGACAAATTATATCAAATCAATCATAATCATTTTTTTATTCCTGGCTTCTTCTCTGGCTCATGCTCAGACTGCCAAAAAGGATAGTATTCAGTTGAAAGTGAAAAGCTGGAATATCAAATCAACGTTTCTGATGGCAGATTCCATAAAGTTTGATACTACACTTGCAGTCCTCAACAACGACTATCTTTCCCGCACACCAAATAATGCGGTTAACCTTGGTAGTGAAGGATATCCGGTTTATCATGTGTTTAATGGTCCACAACTTAAGGGTGTCAATTATATATGCCATGGATATGAACCCTATATTTTTGATTATTCAAATACTAATATTTACCAGACAACTAAACCTGTCACCATTGTCGGATATTTTAATAGCGGGCCGAAAGCTGCGAAATACCAGAATATTAGAATATTACATACCCAGAATTTTTCAGATCGATTGAATACAGGCTTCCGATTCAACAACATAAGCTCAGTTGGTAATTACAGCAGACAGGAAACACACGATTACAACTTTAACTTCTGGACCGGATTAAAACTCGATCGCTACCAGCTGAATGGAACCATCTCCCTTAACAGGTTTAAAAACCAGGAAAGTGGAGGTATAAAGGATGAGACTGTTTTTGAGAATGAGGAGACCCAAAAGGATCTTTTCATTCCGGTATGGTTAGAGAATGCAAAATCGGTTCAGCGATACAGAGAGTTTGCCGTATTACAAAGATATTTTCTATCGGAGAACGATTCCAGCGGCTTGTCTCTTGTACATAATTTCAACTATTCAATCTCCAATCGGGCTTTCTTTGATGAGGGAACGGATACCAGCTATTATAATTATTTCGGACTGGATACCATTGTCGATTACGATTCTCTCTATTATTCGGATATGTCTAATAAACTGGCGCTTCAATTTAGTCAAATGACAAGGATCGGTAAAATTGGTATTGAGGCCGGAGCGAGACATCATTCACAAAAGTTCTACCATAATGGTGGTACGAGTCATAATAAACTGGAGATTGAAGGGATCGCTGTTCTTAGAAATAGAAGAAGTGATATTGTTGGAGAGGCTAATTTTACCATGGCAGGGTATAATAGCGGTGATTTCAGGCTGGCGGGAAAGTATGACTTGTTGTTGTCTGATTCATCAGAAAGTCACTTGATCGTGTCCTTCACACATGAAAATAGAAAGCCGGATTGGTTTTTCCACAATTACTCCTTTAACCCGCCTGATAAGCAGGGTAGCGATAAATCTCAAATTAATACAAGAGCTTCGTCCCAGATTATTCTTCCGCGTTACAAGGTGAATCTGGGTTTCGAACTTGCACTATTGGGTAACCCTGTATATTTTAACGGATCTGCTGTTCCTTCTCAGGAAATAGGAACATTTGCATATATGGCAGGCCGGATCTCCAGATCGTTTCATTTAAGGAATTTCCACTTTGAGAACAATTTCATGTACCAGGGTGTTTATGGTACAGATAATCTACCAATACCGGAGCTGTATTATAAGGGATCGATTTATTTTGAGAACGATCTGTTAAAGAAGATAATGCACTTTCAGCTTGGTGTTGATTGCAGAGTAACCAGTAAATTTAATGCACCGGGCTATATGCCTCTATATGGAGTTTACTATGTACAAAACAACAGGCTTATTGGTAACTATCCGGTGTTTGATATATATGCAAAAGTTAAATTAAAAACTGTGAGAATTCTGTTGAAATATGAACACGCAAATCAGGGGATGATGGATCGGAATTATTATAGTGCATATCTGCATCCGATGAATCCGTCAAGATTCACATGGGGCCTGGTTTGGTTTTTCTATGATTAGCAATAGATTACGAGTAAATTTGGACAATTAAAAATAAGTTGTAAATTTGCAACGTCAAAAAAGTGATAACCCGTTTATGAACGTTTCACACACATAGTACCTAATTCTTTAGTACTGTTTCTCCTACTAGTTTAATAGAAAAGAGTTAATCTTTGTTATTGTAACATTGATTATGGTTAAACGTACTAGAGCCTGAACTTGCCAAAATGAAATCACAAATACATATTTTTATAGTTAAGGTTGTTTTTACTGTGCTGCTTATTTCTATGTTCTCCTGCGGAAATGATCAGGGTGCTGGCTTGTCATCAGATTTTAACAAGCTGTCGCGAATGGACAACCTTCGTGAAGAAGGGAAACTTGTAGCTGTTACAGATTATAACACTACCAGCTACTTCGTATACAAAGGTGAACCAATGGGATTTCAATATGAACTATTGCAGTCTCTTGCCGATTATTTAAGTGTAAAACTTGAAGTGATTGTTAGTAACGATTTAGAGAAAACTTTCGACTATTTACAGGAAGGTGACTGTGATCTGATCGCGACCAATCTTACTGTAACAAAGGACAGAAGTAAATTCCTGAGCTTTACCGAGTCAATAGGCCAGACGAGACAGGTATTGGTGCAAAGAAAACCGGAGGGATGGCGTACGATGAATAAGAGGCGTCTTGAAAAAAACCTATTGAGAAACCAATTGGATCTCGCTGGTAAAACAATTTACATTCAGAAAGGATCAGTATATGCAAAAAGGCTTGAATCATTGTCAGATGAGATTGGCGACAGTATACATGTGGTCGAATTACCCAACTATGAAACAGAGCAATTAATTAAACTTGTGGCAGATGGTGAGATTGAATATACAATCTGCGATGAAATTGTTGGAATGGTCAATCGAACCTATCATCAGGATATTGATATTCAAACTGCGGTTAGTTTTCCACAAAAACTGGCCTGGGCTGTTCGTTCAGGTGATGAAGATCTGAAATTGGAGATCGACAAGTGGTTGGTGAATTTTAAGAAAACGGCAAGATACAGATATACTTATAATAAGTATTTCAAGAATAAGAGATCGGCTACCATTGTTAATAGTGAGTATTTTGCACTTAGCAGCGGTAAAGTTTCGGAATATGATGAGCTATTCAAGAATCATAGCAAGGATCTGGGTTGGGATTGGAAGTTATTGGCATCCCTGGTTTATCAGGAATCAAATTTTAACCCTAATGTAAGGTCATGGGCCGGAGCATATGGTTTGATGCAGCTTATGCCAAGCACTGCTGAACGATTTGGAGTTGACACTTTATCTTCCCCATCAGAGAACATAAATGCAGGTGTTCAGTACATTAAATGGCTGGACGAGATTCTGACGGATAAGATTGAAGATGATATTGAGCGTAGAAAATTTGTAATTGCTTCTTACAACGTTGGCCTTGGCCACGTTTTAGATGCAAGGCGCCTGGCCAGTAAATTTGGTAAGGATGAAAATATTTGGGTCGATAATGTTGACTACTATATCCTGAACAAATCAAATCCGGAGTTTTACCAGGATCCGGTTGTAAAGTATGGATACTGCAGAGGCGAAGAGCCCTATAAATACGTAACAGAGATACTTGAAAGATATGAACACTATCGAAATATAGTGGCAGAATAAAAAGGAGCTTAGGCTCCTTTTTTTATTTTTCTTTTACCGAACTTCCTCTTAATATAAGGCTGGAAGGAATAATTTTTGTCTCCGGCTTATAATCTTCCAGTTTAGTAGAAAATCGTTTTAGCAGCAATCTCATAGCTTCCTGTCCCATCACATATCCATGCTGCTCAACCGTTGATAGTTGAGGATCAGATATTGTAGATATTCTTCCGTTTGTAAATCCAAAAATTGCAATATCGTCAGGGACCGTTAGCCCAAGTTGTTTTACCACCGTAAGTGCACCCGCAGCGGTCTCGTCATTTACTGCAAATATTGCATCAGGCTTGTTAGACACTTGCATTAGCCTGGAAGTTTCCATCAGAGCTTTTTCATAGGTATCGCAAAATACCACCATAGCAGGATCATACTCTAAACCGTTCTTTTCCAGAGCCCGTTTGTATCCATTCACCCTGTTTTTACCAATTAACAGATTCTGCGGCCCGGATAAATGAGCGATTCTTTTGTGACCGTTCACACACAAATGATCAACGGCTTTGAATGCACCTTCTTCATCATCAATAACCACGTTATGTGTATTAATTTCTTCACAAATTCTGTCGAAGAAAACAATAGGAATGCCTTGCTGTTCCAAAGTTTTCAGATGCTCAAAATCCTCTGTTTCTTTTGAGATGGACATAAGCAGACCATCAACCCTGCTGGAAGCCAGTGCCTGAACACTCGCAACTTCACGTTCGAATGATTCGTTAGACTGGCAGATCATAACATTGTATCCGGCTTCAAAGGCAACATCTTCAATTCCACTAATTATTGAGGAGAAAAAGAAGTGCACCATTTCAGGAATAACAACTCCGATTACATTGGTTTTACTTTGAAGAAGACTTAACGCAACAGCGTTAGGTTTATAACCATATTTTTTGGCTAAATCCTGCACCTTGGTTTTGGTTTTAGAGCTAATATCCGGATGATCTTTTAAAGCTCTCGAAACGGTAGAAGGTGAAATTCCCAGTTCTCGGGCAATGTCTTTTATGGTAATCTGTGTTCCTCTCATTCTAAAATCTTACACTTTTCTGTCTGACCATATCATGCGGAATGTACCGGATTTATGTCAGAAATCGGTCTGATCATACAAAAAAAATAAAAAAAATACAATTAATGGAACAAATTGCAAACGTTTGAAATAATATGAACTGGATATCCGGACTATTCTTTAACCAGTCGTTGTTTGAAGTGAGGATGAAAATTACTAACTTTACAATAAATTGAAATTTTATTATAATAAGTTAAACTAAAAACAATTCTATGATGAAAAAATTTACTTTTAGATTTTTAGCTTTTGCTTTGGTACTTTTCGCAGGAATGCAAATGAATGCACAGATCCTGACATTAGAGCCTGCCAATGCAACTGCTGCAGATGAAATCACGTTAACCCTGGATGTTAAGTTATCATGTCCTGACAGTGCTTTATTTGAAGCTGATTCTGTAATGTTCCACGGTGGAGTTACACTCGATGGTGCTGCATGGTCGAATGTTGTTGCATTTGATGGTATGGGTGTGAATGGAATGTCTCCTAAGTTTATTCACAATGGAGATTCAACCTATTCTTTAACCTTTATTCCGAATGAATTTTTTGGTATTACTGCTGGTGATGTAACCGCTATTGACTGTGTATTTAACGCAGGTGATTGGGCAGCCGGTGAAGGAAAAGATTTCTCCGGAACTGATTGTGTTGATTTTAAAATTCCTTTAACCTCATTAAGTGTAAGCGAGAATACATTTGAAAGTTTCAAATTGTATCCAAATCCGGTTGAGTCTGAGTTAAACATCAAACTAGGAAACAATGTTAGCCTGGTTGAAATTTACACAGTAACAGGCCAGAAGGTTATTGAAGCTGGTAACATATCTTCTGATGTTATTACCATTAACACTGAAAGCCTGCACAGCGGCCTTTATTTTGCAACTGTACATGGTGAGAATGGTATAAGCACAGTGAAATTTGTAAAGAACTAATATTCTTTATTAATGATACAACGACCCGGCAGATTGATCTGCCGGGTTTTTTTGTAATATTGATATTCAAATAAAATTATGAATATGATGAAGCTCCGAAGCATAGCATTCTTAGCATTAGTGCTAATTTCATATACCGTTAATAGTCAGAACAGGATTGAACGCGTTGAACCTGCTTTTTGGTGGATCGGTATGAAAAATCAGGTACTTCAACTATTGGTTTATGGCGATAATATTGGTGATTTGGATGTGTCGATTGATTACAAAGGTGTCAAGCTGGATTCAATGAAGACAACTGAAAATTCAAATTATCTCTTTCTGTATTTGAGTATAGGAAAAGAATGTAGCCCCGGTAAATTTAAAATCATCTTCCTGGAGCAAACGAAAAAGGTTGCTGCAGTAAAGTATGAGCTTAAGCAAAGAATAACAAACTCCGCTCAAAGAACCGGCTTTAATTGTTCCGATGTTATCTACCTGATTACGCCCGATAGATTTGCAAATGGTGATCTCAGGAATGATGAAATTGACGGGCTCGATGAGAAGCTGAACAGATCGTTTGAAGGTGGCCGGCATGGAGGAGATTTGAAAGGTATTATCAATCATCTTGATTATATTGACGAAATGGGTTTCACTTCCCTTTGGATTAATCCTTTGCTGGAGAATGCTATGGATAGATATTCGTATCATGGATATTCTACGACTGATTTTTATAAAATTGATAAGCGCTTTGGAAGCAATGAAGAGTACCTGGAACTGAGTCGTCTGGCTGCTGATAGAGGTATCAAGCTCATTATGGACATGATTATGAATCATTGTGGTTCTGAACACTGGTTTGTGAAGGATCCTCCATCGAAAGACTGGATTAATTATGAGGGAGAATACGTAAATACAAATCATAGAAGGCAAACAGTTCAGGATTTGTATGCCTCGGAGTACGACAAGCGGAATTTTGCAGATGGATGGTTCGTGAGATCCATGCCGGACATGAATCAGAACATTAAGCTGATGGCCGATTATCTGATTCAAAACTCAATTTGGTGGATAGAGTATGCCAATCTTGGAGGTATTCGCATGGATACCTATCCATATCCTGACAAGGAGTTTATGAGCCGTTGGTCCTGTGAAATAATGGAAGAGTATCCAAACTTCAATATTGTCGGGGAAGAATGGTCGAAGAATCCTGTAATTGTCTCCTATTGGCAAAGTGGACATCTTAATCATGATGGATATGTTTCCTGTCTGCCAGCTTTAATGGATTTTCCCATTCAGGGAGCGATGATAGAAGGATTAATGGGTAAGGAGTATTTTGAAGGTGGTTTGGCAATCATGTATAAAACTCTGGCCCTGGATTTTCTTTATGCAGATCCTGGCAATCTGGTGATTTTTCCTGACAATCATGATATGGACAGGTTTTACACGCAGATTGGGATGGACATGAATCTTTATAAGATGGGCCTCGCTTATATTTTTACCATGCGAGGTATTCCTCAGATATTCTATGGTACAGAAATCCTAATGCACAATACCGGATCTGAAGAAAATCATGGTATCATTCGTACAGATTTCCCCGGTGGCTGGCCAGGCGATACAGTAAATGCCTTCACTGGCAATGGATTATCAGAAACGCAGAAAAACGCCCAGGACTATTTAAAACTTCTCCTCAATTGGAGAAAAGACAAGGATCTGGTGCATAGTGGTAAAGTTATGCAGTTTACCCCGGATAATGGTACCTATGTTTATTTCAGATACAACGACAAAGAAAAGATTATGGTAATCCTCAATAAAAATCAGAATAGTACCGAGCTGGACCTGTCAAGATTTGATGAGATGTTGAATATACATTCATATGGTGTGGATGTGGCTTCTGAAATCAGATATGATTTTAAACAGTTTATTCAGGTTCCCGGTAGAACTACACTAATTCTTGAATTGCATTAATGAATTTGGATCAGAACCAGTAGCCTTTACTAACAAAAATTGCAAAAGGGAATGAAGAAGAAAAGCGATAGATATCTATCGCTTTTCCTAATATATACCCTAAGGTTTTTGAACACCTAATTATTGGAGTTCATAACTTGGTTCAGGCGTTGTGAATCGTAAAATAAAGGTAATGGTTCCACCATCAGGTATTGGTATATCAGCACCATCCTGGAACAGTGTACCATCGTCCGGATCGTTGGCTCCAAGATTAATAGCCCAGTCGTCATTTGCTCTGAACTTAAAACGTTGGTCAGATGCAGCCGGAATAGCGTCGACCGTAACTGAAAGATCCTGGGTTTCAATATCCCATACCAGATCAACATCAGAAGCCCAGCTCAACCATTCTCCAATGACTCCCCAGTTTTCCAGGGTAGCGGTCCATGTAAGGTTGTTCACATCAACCTCAATCTTATAACCACCAGCTCCGGGAACTGTTAAATTACCTGCACCGGCATCCGTGTCAAGTACTCCGTCGGAAGCGAAACCATAATTGGTATGATCCCAGTCAGGATCAGAGGTGAATTTGAACTCAAATGTTCCACCTTCAGGGAAATAAATGTAACCATTATACACACCATCACCATCAAAGTCATAGATCTTCGGTGCATCAGCCGGTGCCCATCCCTGATAATCACCAGGTACCCATAACGAAGGATATCCGGCAACAGCAGTTTCGTAAGTGGTGAATTCATAGGTAACAAAACCGGAATACTGGTCGGTGTAGTCTGAACTGGTATTTACATACGAGAACAGACGCATTTCCACATTTGTAGGAACGTCAACTTCAAGTCCTAGTCCTTTGAGGAAACTATTCAGTTCAGATACTGAAACAGCGTAGTAATTGGTATCGATATTGATCAGTTCCTTTGCTGCAGCAAAATCATTTCCAACTAAGTCAACCTGAACAGCATATTTTGTAGCCTCAAGATTAGTGAGGTTATAGTTGGCAGATGCCCACTCAAAAACAACCATGCTGTCAGCATTTTCTTCAAGTAGAACTACGGAAGTAGCATCAGCAGGATTGGTTATAGAAGGGGCAGTGGCCAGGCTCATATCCAGAACCAGATTTTCCTTCTCCTCACAGGAGAACAACAACCCAATTCCAACTATTGCAATAAGAAAAAACGTTATCTTTTTCATATCTTATCTTTCTTTAATTCATTAATAATTTGGATTCTGATCCAGATTGGTATTTGCATTCACATCCGATTCCGGTATTGGGAACAAAGAGTATTTTGTATCTGTTGGCCTTCCTTCTGGAACATTTCCTTTCCATGGCCAGATATAATCACCACCGGTGAACATACCAAACCTTCTTAAGTCAGTTCTTCTGTGACATTCCCAGTATAATTCTCTGGCTCTTTCATCCAGAATAAATGGCAGGTCAATAGATGAAACAGTTGCTGCATTACCTCTTACCCGCAGATCGTTTACGTATTGGGTAGCTGTTCCAATGTCACCGCCACCACCACGTAATACAGCTTCTGCATACATCAGGTAGACATCACCCAATCTGAACATTGGGAAATCAGTGTCAGGGAAATCAGAACTTGAACCAGCTATACCTGTTGAAGTAACATTTTTCCACTTGGTAATAGCATATCCGTCGTTGAAATTACCTATGTTAACGATCTCCTTGGTCTGTCCTTCCGTAAAAAACATACCGCGTCCGTCAAGGGTGGCTGTTTCATCCGGGAACAGATCAACAAAAGAGCTGGTAGTTCTTAAACCACCCCAACCACCGCTTACACCAAAGTCAGCAGCAAGATTGTATACCTCAGGCATATCTCCACCGATAGCAGCGTGGATGATGAAGTTCGTTCCACCGTAGGTTTGAGTTCTCAGGCCATCGAAATTAACAGAGAAGATAATCTCATCGAGCATATCATTGTCTGCAAGAAATAAATATTCATAATTGGAAGCCAGTGTATATCCTGCGTTGATCACATCATTACAGTAGGACAGACATTCTGCATACTTGTCCGCACCAATATAAACTTCAGCGTTCAAATAAAGTTTGGCAAGCAATGTCCAGACAGCGGCACGGTCGGCACGGCCATATTCATTTGCATTTGCAGCTACCATAAGTGCTTCAATATCTTTCAACTCATTTTCAATGAAGGAAAATAAACCGTTGGCACCTTCAGGGTGTGGAGCTGGAAAGAAATCGGAATCACCTACAGGATCGGCATCGGTAACAAATGGTACATAATGTCCAAAATTATCCAGTGCGTGCCAGTAGCTTAATGCTCTCAGGAACCTTGCTTCAGCACGAAATTGCTCAATTTCTGTACGTATATCACCACTTATTCCTTTATCGTCCAGATTGGCCGCAGAAGTTTCACGAATAAACTCGTTTGCCAATGAGATCTGATAGAATATTCTGTAATAGAATGCGGAGATAAATACATCGGAAGTACCCCAGGTCTGCCAGTGCAGGTCTTTGATTGTTTGGTCATTCCATGCCATTACAGCTTCATCTGTTGGTAGCTCCTGCATATACCAGAAACCACGAAGGTATTGTCCAAAACCTTCATCAATTCCATCAATATCCGCATCTCCTGCAGGCCCCTGTTGTCCAGAAACAGCAAGGCCGGCATACAATTTTGCCAGAACTTGTTTGTATGCAGCAGGATTTTCAAAGAGAGTTGCTGGTGTTAGTACATCTTCATCCAAAGGAATAGTATCAAGGTCTTTCATGCAAGAGGTGAAAATAAGAGCAACTCCTGCAACTATTGTTATTATGCTTAATATCTTTTTCATCATATACTATTTTTCTGATTAAAACTGAAGATTTACACCAAACACATAAACTCTTGGTCTTGGATAAATCCTGTTATCAATTCCCCCATGCATTTCCGGATCAATACCTTCATAGTTCGTAATAATGAAAGCATTGTTAATCGTTGCGGAAATTCTTAGGTTCATTCGCTCCTTTCCAGCCAGATTATTGAAAGTATAACCCAGTGAGATATTATCCATTCTGAAGAATGATCCATCCTGAATGTAGAAATCAGAGAGGTACTCCGGATTTACAAAGTCTGTGTTGACCACCGAAGAAGTGATGTTTCCAAGATATGGCCCTTCCGGACGATAAAGTCTTTGGTAAACTGAATTCTCCGATTCGATGTTGTTGTATACATAGTTCCCCAGATTCGCACGGCCTGAAAAGGCAAAATCCCACTCTTTGTAATTCAATATTGAAGAGATGCCAAAGAAATAATTGGCTGCCGGATCCTGGTAGTGATATCTGTCTGCATTGGTTATTTCACCATCTTCGTTACGATCGACATACATACCCGGTATTGGCATTCCTTCAGGATCGTATACCTGTTCGAAAACAAAGAATGAACTGGCCGGATGACCTACTGAATGCATTTGAATGTTATTTCCAACGCCACCGGAAATTCCACCTGTCTCAACACCCAGATAATCTTCATCATCTACTGCTGTAAGTTTAGTAATTTCATTTTCGTTGTAGGTTGCATTTAAACCAAGCTCCCAGGATAGTTTCTCCGTTGAGATGATTCTTGTGACAACACTGAATTCAACACCCTGATTGGTTAGATTTCCAACGTTCATCAACATATAGTTGGCAAGGTTGGTACCTGCAGGTATTGGAATGAAGTTCAGCAGATCTTTTGTTTCCCGCTTATAAAATTCCAGGGAACCATAAATGCGATCATTGGCAAAACCATAGTCCAGCCCAACGTTATAAGTTGTGGTTTCTTCCCATTTGATGGAAGCATTATATCCTTCAGGTTTGTAGGTGTAATACCATGCATTACCCAATTGATATTGCGCAAATTGATTACTTAGAGTGTATAATGGCATGTATGGATAGTTACCTTGTCCAATATTTTGCTGACCTGTTACACCCCAGCCTAATCTAAGTTTTAAAGTCGAAACAGCCTCGGCCTTCTCCATAAATGGCTCATCAGATATTTTCCAGCCAAGAGCAACAGCCGGGAACCATCCAGCCCTGTTATCAGGGGAGAATCTTGAAGTATTATCATTCCTGACTGTAAAGGTCAGAAGATATCTGTTTTTGAATGAATAATTCAATCTTCCAAAATAGCTAAGCAGATAATATTCAGTTGGATCCTTAATTGTATCAATCAAAGCCTCAGTTCCAACCACGTTTGAGTTTACGGAATAATTGTCATAATAAAAATGTTGCCACGAGTAACCCGCCATCACATCAATTCTGCTATCTGCACCTTCAAGATTCTTTGTGTAATTCAGATAAAAGTCCAGTAACTCATTACGTTTCTCCTGCTCATACATATTGTTAGTTCCACCTCCATGTTGAGGATCGTATGAATAAGCTGCCGTTGTATCAATGAATACAGTTCCCTCTGATTTTGAGTAGTCATAACCCAGGTTAAGATTTGCCTTCAACTCAGGAAGAAAATGAAATTTGTAATCAAATTGAGTGTTGCCAATCAATCGATTAACAGTAGATAAATCTTCTTTCTGCTCCAGCAAAGCAACCGGGTTTGAAGAACCTTGCTCCACGGGATCACCATTCGATTGTAACCATGCCCAATATCCACCATAATTTTCCTTAAACACATCATCCGCACCATATACAGGTTTGGTAGGATCATACTGCAAGGCAGCTCCAATGGCATCCCTGTTGGCAAATGTATTCTCAATATTCATGAACTTAGCGTTCACATTTATTTTGAAATGATCGTCAAGGAGTGATGGATTTAAACTGGTTGAAAAGGTATACCTTTTCAGATTATCGGTTTTAAGAATTCCATCCTGATCTGTATATCCAACAGAAAATCTATATGGAAGGGCGGTCAGGATTCCTGAACCATCTATTGCGCCTGATACTCCAAGATAATGCTCCATACCAACAGCATTTTCATAGATTTCATCCTGCCAGTTGGTATTTGCAAATTTGGTTTCTCCACCTTCGGTATAACCAAGCAGGTCCAGATGATCAGGATATTTTTCAGTTAGATTTTTGATAAAACTGGCTGTATCCAATACATCAATAGTGTTAAGTACCGTGTAGTAAGATAATTTTCCGGAATACTCAAACTGCATTGGTTTTCCTTTCTTTCCTTTTTTCGTGGTAATGATGATTACACCATTGGATGCTCTGGAACCATAAATGGCGGTTGCTGATGCATCTTTCAGCACGGTAAAAGTTTCAATATCGTTTGGGTTGATGGTGTTTAATGGATTACGCATTCCACTAATACTTCCGTTGTCGACAGGTACACCATCGATTACAACCAATGGATCGTTGCTGGCTGAAAGTGATGATCCACCCCTGATACGAATTGTTGCTCCATCACCCGGAGCACCACCACCATTGGTGATCTGAACACCTGCAACTTTACCTGATACCAGATCTGTTGGTGACGTCATGGCTCCTCTGTTAAAATCGTCTGAGCCTACCGCGGTCACTGCTCCTGTTGCATCGGACTTCTTTTGAACACCATATCCAATTACCAGGACTTCTTCAATTCCCTCAATGTCTACCTTCAGTTGTACATCAATAAGCTCTTTCCCGGCGATCACTTCCTGAGATTTGTAACCAACAAATGAAAAGACCAAAGTGCTTCCCCGCTCTACTTTAATTGAGTACTTACCGTCTAAGTCGGTAGTAGTTCCAGTGTCTGTCCCTTTAACCTGAATTGCAACACTTGGGATAGTGGTGCCATCATTAGCATCGCTGACTGTTCCTTTAACGGAGATGCTTTGTGCAAAAGCAACACCCGAAATAAAAACAACAAGCATAAGTGATAGGACACTTTTCGCAAAGTAGTTTTTACCCATAAAACTTAAATTTAGATTAATACTGCATTATTATTAGGGATAAATGTACTAAAAAATATACTTTCAATTAGCTATAAATCACCATTCTCGGATACCTTGTGATCAATAAAAATCAATAAATACCTTGATACGTTATTTCAAACGTTTGCATATTGTTTCCGATCTGTGAAAAAAAGTAACAAAAGTAATTTATGTTATACAGCAGGTCTCTCCGGAAGCCTGATGGAATGCCAATTACAAGAACAGCTGCAACATGGGAATTTAACGGAATTTGGATTATTGGTAAGAAGTGAGCTTTAAAAGAACACCAAATTTGACTACTGGCAAGACTTCCGGCAGCACTAATCATGAGTTTTTCCAATTCGTAACCTCAAATGCAATATCGAATGATTTGAATGGAGATTACACTATTATACCATCATAAACTAGCTGTAAAATAAGAGATTACGTTATGATAACTATGTAAGTTTGTCTTTAGGTGAACGATGGCCTGAGAAGAATGCTGTGTTTTGTCTGATTTGCTAAAAAAATTGCTCCATATCATATCTTTTCCTTCTTTTGTATATTATTTTCACAGCAAAATCATGAATAAACCACGACTTTCCTTCTGGCAGATCTGGAATATGAGTTTCGGATTTCTTGGAATCCAGTTCGGGTTTGCGCTTCAAAATGGTAATGTAAGCCGTATTTTTGAAACATTGGGAGCCAGTATTGAGGATATCCCAATTTTATGGATTGCGGCTCCGGTCACCGGACTTATTGTACAACCAATAATCGGTTACCTCAGCGATAATACCTGGGGAAAGCTTGGAAGAAGACGTCCATTTTTCCTGATCGGTGCAATTCTGGCAAGCATCGCTCTGTTTATTATGCCAAATTCTCCAACTTTGTGGTTTGCAGCAGGAATGCTCTGGATCATGGATGCTTCCATAAATATTTCGATGGAACCATTCCGTGCATTTGTTGGCGATATGTTACCGGATGAACAGCGAACAAGGGGATTCGCTATGCAAAGTTTTTTCATAGGTATTGGTGCCTTTGTAGCATCGTGGTTACCCTATGCAATGACCAATTGGTTCGACATTCCAAACACTGCACCAGCCGGTGAAATACAACCATCGGTTAAATTCTCTTTCTACTTTGGAGGAGCAGTATTCTTACTGGCAGTTCTTTGGACAGTAATCAGAACCAAAGAGTATTCTCCGGAAGAACTTGCATCGTTTGATGAGCGCATTGAGGAAAATGCTGTGGATAGAAAGAAAATCAATTATTCAGGTTTCGTTTCACGTTTTATCAAGGGTGGAACAATCTGGTTTATTATAGGAGCCATTGCATGTTATCTGGTTTATAGCCTGCAACTTGAGAAGGAGCTTTACATCTTGTCCGGAGGAATAACAACTTTTGGCATAGTACAATTGCTATCAATGTTTTTGATCAGAAATGGAAGTACAAGCAACGGTTTTGTACATATTATTACGGACCTTTTTACTTTGCCGAAAACAATGTTGCAACTGGCATTTGTTCAGTTTTTCTCCTGGTTTGCTTTATTTGCTATGTGGATCTATTCAACATCAGCGGTCACAAGTCATATTTACCATACCTCAGATACAACATCGGCCGTGTATAACGAAGGTGCAGATTGGGTATCAGGAATGTTTGGATGGTACAATTTATTTGCAGCAGGCTTTGCCTTTTTATTACCGGTTATCGCAAAAAAGACCAACCGCAAAATAACTCATTTGATCGCGCTGTTTGCCGGAGGAATCGGCCTAATCTCATTTTTCTTTATCACCAATCCTGATCATTTGATCTACTCTATGCTTGGAGTTGGAATAGCCTGGGCCAGCATTCTTTCAATGCCCTATGCGATTCTTACCGGATCACTTCCATCCAATAAGATGGGCGTGTATATGGGCATTTTTAACTTTTTCATTGTTATTCCACAAATATTGGCTGCCAGCATCTTAGGTTTTCTGGTTAAGTCAGCTTTTAATTCAGAGTCAATTTATGCCTTAATTCTTGGTGGCATTTCAATGATTGTAGCGGGTATAATAACCCTGTTTGTTAACGACCGCAAAGGTCATTAGTATTGATTGTTTAATTTAAGTAATATGAAGTTTGATAGAAGTTCTGGTATATTATTGCACCCAACATCTCTTCCCGGTAATTATGGAATAGGATCATTGGGTAAGGAGGCATTCTCTTTTGTCGATTTTCTTGCAAGAGCAAAGCAGAGCTACTGGCAGATTTTACCACTGGGGCCTACAGGCTACGGAGACTCACCTTATCAGTGCTTCTCATCAATTGCCGGTAATCCCCTGCTCATCGATTTAGACCTGCTTAAAAAAGAGGGATGGTTGTCAACCAAGGAGTTAGCAACAAAAGAGAAATTTCCGGAAATAGAGGTGAATTATCCCAAAGTAATAGCATTTAAAGGAGAAAAGCTGAAGCAGGCATTTACCAAATTTTTAAGACAGAACAATGTCGATGCTCAAATGAAGTTCTTCAACTTCTGTCAACAAAACGCTTCCTGGCTGGATGATTATGCTTTGTTCATGGCTATCAAAGATCATAACAATTTACGGCCATGGTCGGAATGGAGCGACGATTTACGGCTAAGAAACCATGAAGCTCTGGAGAATATCAGGATTCAACTGCATGATGAAATCCAGTATACAAAATTCACTCAGTATTTGTTTTTCGATCAATGGTTAACGCTAAGATATTATGCCAATAGCAAGGGAGTTAAAATAATAGGCGATATTCCTATCTATATCTCATCTGATAGTGTAGAAGCATGGTCACAACCGGAAATTTTCGATTTTGACGAGAATAGAAGTATGATAAATGTATCGGGTGTACCACCTGATTATTTTAGCGCAACAGGTCAATTATGGGGGAACCCAATTTATAATTGGAATAAACTGAAAGAGACAGATTTTAAATGGTGGAAAGATCGACTGAGGGCCAATCTGAATTTATATGATGTTGTTAGAATTGATCATTTCAGAGGATTTAGTGAGTTCTGGGCGGTACCTGCCGGTGAAGAAACCGCCATTAATGGACGTTGGTTACCATGTCCCGGACCAGAATTGTTTGATTCACTTGAAAAGGAGTTTGGAAATCTTCCGGTAATTGCTGAAGATCTGGGAATCATTACCGACGATGTTGTTGCTCTTCGGGAAAGGTATAATTTTCCTGGGATGAAAATTTTACAATTTGCTTTTGACTCGGATGAAGCAAATGATTATTTGCCACACACCTACGACAAAGGTTTTGCGGTATATTCAGGTACACACGACAATAATACCGTAAACGGCTGGTACACAACATCAACTCCGGCTAATAGAAAAGCACTAAAAGAGTACATAGGTTATAAACCACTTAATGTTGCCTGGGAATTTATCAAACTGGCACATTCATCTGTAGCTGATTTATCGGTAATAACTCTTCAGGATATACTATCGCTAGGAGAGAGTGCCAGAATGAACCTTCCAGGAACAACGGAAGGAAATTGGAAATGGCGATATAAAAAACCTGTACTTACCAGAACTCATGAAAAGCAACTGGCAGGAATAACAAAAATTTACGGTCGCTAGTTTCTGCGGTATGAATCCGTTTCCACTGTTTGTAAGCTGGTTCCATTAATTTAGTATCTTCGGAAAAAGTGACTCATGCAATACAATGGTTTTAAAAAATATGCGCTGATTGCACTACTTTGTTTTGTGGCATTCACAGGAAATTCACAACTCAAACCATTAAGCATTGAACATGGTGAAAGTACTACCTTTAAGTTCCGGCTATTCAATAACCTGGTTCTTCTGAAAGGAAGCCTCAACGGAAGCGATACCCTAACACTAATTCTGGATACCGGAGTTAAGAACAGTATTATTCTGAATAAATCTATTGGTGATAAACTGGGACTGTCCTACTCCCGGTCGGTTAATTTATTGGGCACAGGATCAGATCAGATCATTTCAGCATTAGTCGTTGATAGCACGCATTTGAATCTTTATGGTGTTTCCGGTTCAATAAAAACTTTGTTAGTGTTGGAGGAAGATTACCTTCAGATTCGTGAAAGTTTTGGCGCCGATGTGCACGGAATACTTGGTTATGATATTTTTCGTCGATTCATTGTACGCATTGATTATGTAAATCATCAGATTACATTTTATTATCCATCAGCTTTCAAGGAGAGTCGCTGGTTTACAAGGATTCCCATGGACATTATCAACGGAAAGCCATATATTGATGTTCAGGTGAAAAGAGATAAATTCAATGGCTATACCACTAAACTTTTACTTGATCTTGGAGCCAGTCATTCAGCACTTTTCGAACTTGAAACTCATGATAGCCTGGCGCTCCCGGACAAGCATATTAGCTGCAACCTAGGGCGAGGACTGGGTGGTGATATCGCCGGATATAAGGCAAGAGTAAAATATCTGGCAATTGATGAATTTCATATTGAAGATGCAATTGTTAGCTATACGCATCCTTACATACATATTAAGGACTCAAGTGATATATACAGGCATGGAACGGTAGGTGCAGAAATATTTACAAGATTCACCATCATCATCGATTATTTCAATAAGGCAGTTTATCTCAGGAAGAATAGTTTTTTCAAAAGCAAGTTTGAATACAACATGAGTGGTTTGGACCTGATGGCAAAAGGAAAGAATCTGAACCTGTTTTACATTAGCAATGTAGCGAAAGATTCTCCGTCTGATCAGGCAGGTGCTTTACCCGGCGATCTTATCTTAAGTATTAACGGTATAAACACTTTGCAATACGACATTGATGAACTTCAGCGACTGTTCCACTCCCGAAATAAGCGTTGGATCAGAATTCAGGCCTTAAGAAATAATCAAATCCTGGAATATAAATTCAGGTTGAAAAGAGAAATATAACACCGATTTGGTGAGGAATTTAGATTGAAACTATTAAACAATGAAGAGAGCTAACTTAATTTTTATTTTACTCCTGCTTTCACTATGGAGTGCAGGGCAGATGAATATTCAACATGTTGAACCACCAAATTGGTGGACAGGAATGGCCGATAACAATCTTCAGATCATGATTCATGGTGAGAATGTTGCTCAGTTTGAAGTTAGCATTCGGGATAAGGATGTTTTGCTTAAAAAAGTAAATCGTGCCGAAAGCCCTAATTATCTTTTTCTTGATGTAGAGATTGCCAGAGACGCAAAACCCGGAAGATTCAAAATCCGGTTTTTCGATGGCGGTAAACGGGTTGGCAACTATGAGTACAAATTGTACGAAAGGAAAGAAGGCTCAGCTAATCGTTTAGGATTTAACAACAGCGATATCATTTATTTATTAATGCCGGATCGATTCGCCAATGGTAATCCCGATAATGATAATGTGAAGGGTATGTTTGAGCAGATGAACAGGGCGGATCATGATGGTCGTCACGGAGGAGATATTCAAGGTGTTATCGATCATCTGGACTACATCAAAGCGACCGGATTTACGGCGCTTTGGATGAATCCGGTTTTTGAAAACAACCAGGAGAAATACTCATATCATGGTTATTCCATTACCGATTATTATAAGGTAGATGCCCGTTTGGGTAGCAACGACGATTATCAATCGATGGTGGATGCCTGTCACGAAAAAGAGATCAAAGTGATAAAGGACATGATCTTCAATCATTGTGGTAGTAAGCACTGGTGGATGGAAGATCTTCCTTTTCAGGATTGGGTTCACCAGTTTCCAGAATATACTACTTCAAACTACAAAGCAAATGTTATTATCGATCCTTATGTATCGGAATTCGATGAAACCAAAATGCTAAGCGGATGGTTCGACAGGACTATGCCTGATTTAAATCAACGAAATGAATTTCTTGCCAATTATCTGATTCAAAATAGTATCTGGTGGGTAGAAAATTTCGATCTTGATGGAATTCGTATGGATACTTATCCATATCCTTACAAAGAAATGATGGCAAGGTGGTCAGGAAGAATCATGGAAGAATACCCGAATTTCAGAATTGTAGGTGAAATTTGGGACGGTAATCCTTCCGTTGTCGCCTATTGGAAAAGCAGGAATAAATACTCGGGATATGCTTCAAATCTTAACACAGTTTTTGACTTTCCACTACATGATGCTCTTAAGATGGCATTAAATGAGAAGGAAACATGGAACGAGGGAATTGTGCGACTTTATAGCGGATTATCTCAGGACTACCTGTATGAGGATCCTGAAGATCATGTTGTTTTTTGTGATAATCACGATGTAGCCAGAATAGCTGCTGTTTGTAACGATGATTATCAAAAAGTAAAGCAGGCCTTGATTTTTATTATGACTATAAGAGGAACTCCATTGGTTTATTATGGAACTGAGATTGGGATGTCCGGCTTAGCTGATGATCATCATGGTAAAATCCGAAGAGACTTTCCCGGGGGGTGGGCAGATGATCAAAATAATGCTTTTAATGAAAACAGTAGATATCGCTTGCAGAAAGAAATGCACAAGTTTACTCAAAATCTGATCCGCATTAGAAAAGGCAATGAGGTTTTACAGACAGGAAAATTAAAACACTTTATACCCGAAAATGGAGTTTATGTGTATTTCCGCTACCTGGAGGATGAAGTGGTAATGATAGCTCTCAATAATGGAACAAAAGAGCAAACTCTGGATTTGGAACGATTCGATGAGGTGCTGAAAAATTACTCTTCTGCCTTTCATCTCTATACAGGCGTGGAGCATCCACTTAAGGATGGTTTAGGAATTAATGGCAATGGTTTTCTATTAATCAGTTTAAAGAAGTAAGATGTATCGGATTTTAATTTTATCAATGATGCTGATTGGTTTGTTGGCCTGTCAGCAAGTAGAGATTGAAAAACAATTAAGGGTTGAACAACTGAAAAGAGACATGGTAGATCTTGCTCAGATGACGGACCTTTCAATAGGGCAGAATGAAATATTGTTGAGTGATTATTTTCAAAATCCGGAGCAGATAGACTCAATTAAATCCAATGAATCACTCCTCTTTGATTGGAAGATTAAAGAAGGAGTACTAAGCTTCAATCCGGATAAGAGCAAGAAAGTTTTGCTTCAATTTCATTTTTGGATAGATGATTTATCATACACATTATTATTTCGAAAATCGCGTAAAGTGGTGCATACATTGAGCTTCAATCCCGGCAATAACAACTATACTGACGTTGCAGTTGCCGGAAGTATGAATGATTGGGATGCGTCAAAAACAAAATTGAATTTTGATGGCCTGAACTGGACTACAAGTCTGATCCTGAATCCCGGGAAATACCACTATCTCTTCGAAGTGGACGGTGAGCGAATCCTGGATCCGGATAATGATATAAAAGAAGATAATAACATCGGAGGGTTTAATTCGGTGTTAAATGTTGAAGTACCCGGCAAAGGGAAGAAACCTGTTCTGTCGACTAAAGTTATTGGTGATAAAGGAATTGAAGTGAATATCCGGAATGAGCTGAGCGAATTCATTGTACTTTGGCAAAACAGGAAACTGGGATCAAAGAAACTCTCCTTTGAAAATGGGACACTTATGATTTCCATTCCAAAAATGGCTGCCAAATTCGAAAGATCATACTTAAGAGTTTATGCCTATAACAAGAATGGTATTGGGAACGATCTCCTGATACCTCTATCAAAAGGGAAGGTGCTAAAGTCAACATCGCAACTGAACAGAAATGATAAGCATGCAGGAATCCTCTACTTCCTGATGGTAGATCGTTTTAAGAACGGAACAACAACGAATGATAAAAAGGTGGATGATAATGAGATAGCTGAACGAGCTAATTATCATGGAGGAGATATTGAAGGAATTATGCAGAAGCTGCAGGATGGCTATTTTAATAAAATGGGGATCAATACAATCTGGTTATCACCGATTGTACAAAATACATGGAACGGATTTACGGAATATCCTGAGCCTCATCGTAAGTTTTCAGGCTATCATGGCTACTGGCCAATTCACTTAAGCAATGTAGATCGTCGTTTTGGTACGGAGCAGGAATTGAAACAATTGGTATCTCTGGCGCATGAAAAAAATATCAATATAATGCTTGATGTAGTGTCCAATCATGTTCATCGGGAATGTCATCTTTTTCAGAATCATCCGGAATGGTTTACCAACGTTGATCTGCCGGATGGAAGTAAGAATATCAGGCTATGGGATGCACAACGGCTTACCACATGGTTTGATACATTCCTGCCTTCTGTCGATTTTACAAATGACGAAGTACTAGATCTGGTAAGTGATTCAGCCATGTTCTGGTTAACAGATATTGGAGTTGATGGTTTCCGGCACGATGCCACCAAACATATTCCCGAAAAATATTGGAGAACCTTAACGTCGAAAGTTAAAGACTTTAGACTAGCATCGGGAAAGTCAGTATATCAGGTTGGTGAAACCTTTGGTGGACGAGAGTTAATTGGGAGTTACGTGGCAGGTGGCATGCTTGACGGACAATTTGACTTTAATCTGTACTGGGATGCACGTTCAGTTTTTGCCATGCAGAGCGAATCTTTTGTGAAACTCGCAAAATCTGCTGAAGAAACCTTTGAGTACTACGGTGCTCATCATCTCATGGGGAATATCACCGGAAATCATGATATGCCCAGGTTTATTTCTTATGCTTCCGGCGCTCTGGCTTTTGATGAAGATTCGCAGGAGGCCGGATGGCAACGTCAAATTCAGGTTGAAGATCCGCTGGCATACAAGCGACTACAATGTTTGACAGCTTTTACTATGACTATACCCGGTGTGCCGGTTGTGTATTATGGCGATGAATTTGGAATGCCGGGTGCCGGCGATCCCGACAACCGACGACCGATGCGCTTTGATGATCTGAATGATGATGAGCTAGAAACAAAGGAGATCGCCGAAAAGTTAGTTCATCTGCGCCGTAAGCATCTTGCATTGATTTATGGTGAGTTCAGTCAGATAATGGTTGATGATGAGGTGTTTGTTTATATGCGAAAGTACTTTGATGAAGTGGTTGTCGTCATTTTCAATAAAAGCATGGAAGAAAGAAATATTGAATTTGATTTTGTACCTGATGGGGATTCAAGGCCTGATGCCCAATTTGGAAGCGAGTTCAGGGTACTTGATAAATCAATTAACCTTACGCTGGACGCATGGTCATTTGAGATATTGACCTATTGAATATGCAGAAATAAAACTTTAATGGTGATCCACTGCGAGAGCTATAAGTTTTGATGCTCGCTGTACTTCTCAATCATATCAAGTAATTCGTACTGTTTTATTGGTTTAGCGAGGAATGAATCGCATCCCGCATCGAATATTTTCTCCTGGTTTTCGCTCAGTGTAAAAGCGGTAAGAGCAATCACCGGCATGTCAGGATCAACCTTTTTAATCTGTCTGGTTGCTTCCAGTCCATTCAATACAGGCATCTGGATGTCCATCAGGATTAGGTCTATCTTTTTATTCCATGTGAATATTTTAACTGCTTCCGATCCGTCTTTGGCCCATAATATATTAATTCCGGTTTTTTTCAGGAGTGCTTCCATTAACTCAAAATTGGCCTCAACATCCTCTGCAATGATAATGTACTTATCTGACCATTTCTGGCCGTTAATCTGAGCTGAACTCTCTGGTATATGAATGCTTTCTGCAATTTCAATGTGCGAAACCGGAAGTGTAAAAAAGAAATTGGAGCCATGTTCAGGTGTCGATTCTACCCAGATATCACCACCCATCATATTCACAAGATATTTGGCAATTGCCAGGCCAAGGCCGGTACCGCCGTACTGTCTGGTGTGTGATTCTTCCACCTGCCTGAAGGTGTCAAATATGATTTGCTGCATTTCCTCCGGAATACCAATGCCCGTATCGGAAACCTGAAATTGAATTAGTTGTTCGGTCGACTTGATGATATTAATTTCGATCCGGCCTTCTTTGGTATATTTCAGAGCATTATCCAGAAGGATTGTAAGCACCTGCTTAAATCTTGTTTGATCCGTTTCAACACTTTGTTCAGAATCAATATTATCAAAATTGCTTACTATCTCAATGGATTGTTTCCCCTGATATTTTTTTCGTTTGTTGGCCTCTGTCACCGCCTCACCAATAAGAGTCCCCAGTGAAAAAGTTGTCTTTTTAATCTGAATTTGCCCTGCCTCAATTTTTGAGATATCAAGTATTTCATTGATCAGAGTCATTAATGAATTTCCATTGCTGGTAATATGATTGATGAACTGTTCCTGTTCAGCCCCGGTATTGTCAGGATCAGACAGAAGACTCGAAAATCCAAGAATTGCATTCATTGGAGTTCTTATCTCATGTGACATATTTGCTAGGAAGGCAGTTTTTAAACGATCCGATTCTTTGGAACGATGATGAGTCTCTATCAGCTTTTTATCAGCTTTCTTTCTTTCAAGCGCATTAATTGTAATCTGAGCGATTAGCTTAAAAGCATATATGGTGTGATCGTCCCAACTTTTCTCATGAACGGGTGTCCCAAATCCAATAAATCCGACAAACAAATGATCAACAAACATTGGAATATGAACATAGGAGTTAATGCTCATGGTTTCCATCAATTCAGGAAAATAATTCTTATGAGTTGATCCCGGATAGATTTCCAGACCTTTGTTGCTCACCTCATCGATGAAATTATTCAATCCGTCAACAGCATCTACTATTATTTTATCTTCTATGTTTTCTGAATTGGATGCTGACCACGAATGACTCAAGGTAAGCTCCCGGCCATGTGGATCAAGTAGGTATATGTAGGAACTTTCAACTTCGGCAAAACTGGAAACAGCCTCAATTGCTCTTGTGATGGTTGCATCGATTTCACCAACCGTAATGTTGATAAATCCGGATGAAATTTGATTGATAAATTCGGTGAGCTGTAATCGGCTTTGTTGCAGAAGCTGTACCTTATCTTTTTCGCGCAGATCGATATCGATGGAGTAAACTTCTTTTTCTCCGGCACTGTTGCTAAGAAGAACGTAGCTCGACGATACTGGCAGAATTCCCCCATCTTTCCGTAGAAGATAGATCTCTTCCGGAGGGAGGTTTTCCCCGTTCAGAACGCGCTTAATGTTTTCCGCAATGGTACTTCTGTCGCCTTCAGCCACCAGCAATTGATCCAGCTTTTGTCCAATGGCCGATTCTTTGGAATAGCCAAAGAAGTTTTCACTCGCTTTGTTCCAGTAAATGATTTCTTTTTTTGAGTTCAGGCCATACACCGCAACTGTCGGGATTTTTTCAAATAAAACCCTGAATCTTTGCTCGCGATCGAGAATTGCCTGATGTGCTTTTGCTCTGTCGGAAACATCCCTTACAGTAACCAGAAGTGCTCTTTCGTTATTGAAATTGATCACTTTACCCATTAACTCTACCGGAATCTCAGTCTTATCTTTTCTAAGAACCTTGCTTTCAATGAAAGTTTTCTCCCCTGTAAACCATTTTTTATAGGAAGCCAGAATATCACTTTTCATTGATTCCGGAGCCAGATCAGTCACCGGAACTCCACGTAAGTCATTATAGCCGTTTAACTTGCAGGCTGCCTTATTGGCATCCAGAATTACACCTGATTCACTTTCTACATAAACAGCATCCGGGGAATTGTTGAACAACTCCACAAAGTTTTTATGCGTTCGGATCATCTCCTGCTCTGCCTGAATTTTGTCAGTTATATCGACTTCAACATTCAGTTTGCTAGCTCTTCCATCAACCCATTTTATGCTGTTTTCGAAAAGATGAAAAAAGTGACCTTCCTTATCTGTATGAATATCGTTGCTACTTGATGAGTCTTTCTCTCCTTCATTAATGTTAAGTACTTTATCGTATGATTTTCCTATAATATTCTTTCCGTATTTCTTCCGACCAAAACGATTGGCAAAGACTATTTTATTGGTGTCATCATCAGAAACATATATACCTACCTGAATATTATTCAGAATGGTTTGAATAGCATTGTGCGATTCCTTCAATGATTCGGCTGCTTTCTTCCTTTCTTCAACTTCACGTTCCAGTTCCTTTCGTTGCTCATAGAGTTTCAGAAATATTTTTACTTTCCCAAGAAAGACATTTGAAATAAGCGGCTTGGTAATGAAATCGACGGCGCCTGTATCCAGCCCTTTCTGATAGTAGTAGTTGTGGTTGTAAACAGCTGATATGAAAATAATTGTAAGATGTTCTTCTCCTAGTTCTTCACGAATTATCTCGGCAGTTTTGAAACCATCCAGTTCCGGCATTTGCACATCGAGAAGCACCATTGCGTACTCCGTCACCTTAATTTTTTCAATGGCTTCGAAACCCGAAAAAGCACGATCCATTTCAACATCAAGAGTATTGAGAAAACCTTCGATAACCATGATGTTTGCTAAGACATCATCCACTATCAAAATTTTTGGTTTGAAGCTTTGTTGTTCTTCGACCACTCTGCTTTGCATAAGCTGTATATTTGAATTATCAAATACCCATATCTGTATGATGTTAGGGGTATGAAATAATATTTAAGCCATACGTACTTTATGCAAGAAAGTTCTTTTACACCTTGTTTAATATTGGAATTCAGATGTTAAAAGCCCGGAATCTGGTCAGATTCATTTTCATACCCTTCGTCGGCAGGTAAATTGGCTTGTTGTGAGGCAGCTACGGCCAGTTGATCACATCGTTCATTTTCTGGAATATTGGCGTGTCCCTTGACCCAAATAAACTTCACATGATGCTTTCTGTAAATTTTCAAAAACCTTTGCCAGAGATCAGGATTCTTTTTCTTCTTAAATCCGGTTTTCTCCCATCCAAAAACCCATTTCTTCTCCACAGCATCAGCCACATATTTCGAATCGGTATAAATGCTTACTTGTGTTCCCTCGAACTTCAATGTTTCCAATGCCACGATTACGGCAAGTAACTCCATCCTGTTATTGGTTGTATGCTTAAAACCTGCGGATAATTCTTTTCGATGTTGTCCGGACATCATTACAATGCCATATCCACCCGGGCCAGGATTCCCACTAGCTGCTCCATCTGTATATACTGTGACCTTTGGCATAATGTAATTTTCTTAATTGCAGTTTCTGGTTTGTCCTTTGATCATGACTAAAATGTATTCACCAAATCAGGCAATGTTTTAATTGGCCTATTTTTCATAGAAGTGCATTTCTTCTACATAGTTTGCTACACTAGCGGGCATAAAGAAGCTTACATTCTTTCCTGCCTTGATTGATTGCCTGATAAAACTGGATGAAATTTCCATCAAAGGGGCATTAAATAGTTTAAATGGAATTTCTGCACTGAATTTCTCAGGACTAAAATCCGGCCGGGGATAGACATAAATTTCATGATTCGACATGATATTTTCATGATTTTTCCATTTATGAAAGCTGTTCAGATTGTCAGAACCCATGATTAGCACAAACTCATGATCCGTATACTTTTCTTTCAAATAAGTGAGGCTGTCGATTGTATAGGATGGTTTTGGCATATTGAACTCAATGTTCGAAGCAAGAAATAATGAAGAATCTCCAATGGCACGCCGCACCAATTCAAATCTGTGATAATCGGCCAGGAGGGATGACTTAGGTTTTAAAGGGTTCTGAGGACTAACAACAAACCAAAGCTGGTCAAGGTCTGAAAACTCAACCAGGTAATTGGCTATTGCCATATGCCCAACATGTATGGGATTGAATGAGCCGAAATATAAGCCTGTCTTTTTCATACCATTACATTAAAAAATCGCTAAGTGCTTGTTCTGCTTCCCGAATAGCCAGTTCAAGCTTGTCGTTTACCACGACCACATCAAATTTATCGGCAAAGGAAAGTTCAAAGTCGGCTTTTTCGAGACGTCTTTTTATTTTATTATCCGAATCGGTATTTCTCGATCTCAATCTTTTTTCCAACTCTTCTTTCGACGGAGGCTTTATAAAAATAGCCAGTGAATCCTTACCAAACTCCTCTTTAATGTTAACACCGCCAACCACATCAATGTCAAAAATCACATGGTTTCCCTTGTTTCGGATTCGCTCTACTTCAGATTTGAGCGTTCCATAATAATGATCCGGATAAACCTCTTCCCATTCCAGGAACTCATTGTTGTCGATTTTCTCCCGGAACTCGTCCACCGAAATAAAATAGTAATCCACACCGTGAGTTTCTGTGTCGCGTTTTGCCCGGCTGGCTGCTGAGATAGAAAACTCAAGATTAAGATTCTGTTCAAGCAGATGCCTTACAATGGTTGTTTTACCTGAACCGGATGGTGCCGAAAAAATGACCAGCTTTCCTTTCATATTGATTGTAGTTCTGCGTGCAAAAGTACGAAATTATTTCAGGCACAATGAATCGGAACGGTACATCTGTGAACAAAGTCATTGGTAATTTGCCGAATTAAATTTCGGATTTCCGGCGAGCTCCTTCATCTAAAATTTCTACCTTCACCATCAAACAACAAGCTTGTAATTAGAAATAGAATGACACAGATTACTGATCATATACGGGTTGAATCAGAGCGAATCAAAAAGGATCAATCACTCAGTTATATTTATCGAAGAGGCCATTCCCTTTATTTGAACGGCCAGGCAACGGTCCTCTCCAAATCAAGCAATGTTTTTGAATTTTCAGTTGATGATCAATATAACGATTTCAGTTTAAGAATTGAAGTAATCAAAGACATCCTTTACAACTGTTCCTGTGGATCTCAGGGGATATGTCCTCATAAAGTAAGCGGATTGCTTCAGATGCACGAAGATCTGTCCAGAGAACTGATTCCTAAAAAGTTGCCTGGGATTGCTTACACCCGTGAGGGGATGATTAAGCGGGTTATAAAGGAGCGACGTGATAAGGCAAAAAAGGCGAAGTATGAGTTACATCTGGCAGAGAATATTTATGGAGAACATCTTCTCTTTAATGAAAAACGAAGATCATATAAAATAACATTCCATGACTATAAGCGAGAGATTGGTTATTGCACATGTCCCGATTTTACAAGCAATAAGCTGGGTACCTGCAAGCATCTGATGTGGTCGTTTGCTCATCTTAAAAAACATCCGGAGCAGCTTCGATCTCTTGGGAACGAGTATCCCTTTGTTGAAGTATACCTTGATCCTTTAAATCATTATCAAATCTCATGGTTTTATCCCGGAAGAATTCCTGATCCCGAAATATCCTCTTTGCTGTTTAAGTTTTTTGGCAAATCGATGGTTTATCCGGATAGCAGGCTAAAGTTCTTTCTCGATTTTCTGAAATCGGCTGAACAGTTCAAGCAACTATTGATTCGGCCAGAAGTTTATCACAAGGTTGAGAGCGCTTTCAATGTTGAGATGCTTCAACGCTTAAGGCAAAGCAAACAACTGGATTATTCGAAAATGAAAGTGAAGTTATTCCGGTTTCAGCGCGAAGGTGTTGAATTTGCCACCTTCAGGGAAGGGGCAATAATTGCTGATGAAATCGGACTTGGAAAATCCTACCAGGCAATTGCCTCTGCTGTTTTTAAGAAGGAGATCTTCGATTTCAATCGAACACTTGTGATATGTCCGGCTACATTGGTGGACCAGTGGAAGCAACTGATACACACAATTACGGATGAAGGTGCAAGTGTAGTAAAAGGAGCAGCATCCGATCGGGAAAGTATTTACCAAAACGGTACGGATTATTTTCTGATCACCAACTATGAAAAGATATCGAAGGATAAAGCAATTCTGGATGAGTATCCTCCTGATTTTGTTATCCTTGACGAAGCACACCGGATAAAAAACTATGAGACCCAAACTTCTTTTCTCATCAAAAGTTTAAAAAGGAAACATGTTCTGGCCTTGACAGGAACTCCTGTAGATCGTAAACTGACCGATCTTTATTCTGTAGCAGGATTGGTCAGTCCGCAATTGCTGGCACCCTTATGGGAATTCTCACAAAATCATTATTATTTCGATCCTGATCATGCCAATAAAATAACAGGATATTTTAATCTGGACCTGCTTAGGGATAAGCTTTCTTCGGTTTTACTCCGACGTGATAAAAATCTGGTGAAGGATCAACTTCCGGAAGTTACAGAGATTAACTTCCCGGTTGAAATGAGTCCGGTTCAATGGAAAATGCAATCGGTATTTGTCGAAAATCTAAAAGAGATTATGGATAAAAAATTCCTGTCTCCATTCGATTGGCAAAAGATATTTCAATTGCTTGCTAAAATGAGAATGCTTTGCGATTCGACTATACTCCTGGGTGAGGACAAAAATGTTTCCCCAAAACTGGATGAACTCAGAGAGCTTCTGCTCGGCAAATTAGATTTAAAGAATAGTCGAAGGAAGGTGGTGGTTTTTTCTGAATGGGTAAAGATGAATCATCAGATAAGTAAAATGTTACGCGATAATGAGATTGGTTTTGTAGAGTTGCATGGAAGTGTGGCTGTTGACAAACGAAAGGATTTGATAGACAGGTTTCTGAAGTCAGAAGATTGTCAGGTGTTTGTCTCAACGGAAACCGGTGGTTCCGGATTAAATCTTCAGGTGGCAGATACCATTATCAACTTCGATCTTCCCTTGAGTGCATTGAAAAAGGAACAGCGTCTTGGCAGAATTGATCGGCTTGGACAGCATAGTACACACCTCACGATTATCAATATGATGATGAAGGATTCCATTGAATCAGGAATTGCTTCAGGATTTAGCCTGAAAGAGAATATTATGGAAAACCTGGTGAATGCTCAACCGGATCAGCAATTGGATCTGACAGCTTCATCGGATCTCATGGATGGCCTTCAGGAGATTGTAGAGTCCATTGAACAAGGTAATTCTGTTAAATCGGACCACGAGCTAAAACTCAATTTTGATGAAGTCAATTGGCGGGCATACGAAGAAAAGTTGGTGGAAGAGATTCTTATTGAAGAAGAACCTGAAGAAGAAAATCCGAACTTAATAGATTCGCTTACAACTCCTGCGAAAGCCGCTAAACCTGACGATCTGAAATCTACGGCATTGGAAGATCTTGCCATTGATGGACTTAGCTTCTTTAACAAGTTATATAAACTCACTACGGAAAAAGAAGTTTTGGATGAAGCCCCTGATGTAAAGTTTGATAGAGAAAAGGGTGAATTGACAATCAGGCTTAAATTAAAATAGGATTAATCAATTATTCCGGCCTTGCTTCTCGTGAAGATGAGATGAAAATAAGGAAGTAGCACCCGGTCGGCAAAAAGCGTAAATATCAGCAGGAGATTTATACCGATTAGCAAAGTTAAATGTTCCGATACAAACAACTTTATACTTTGCAGTATATCACTGTTTAACCAAAGGAATGACGCAAAGGTTGCACCGGCAAGAAAGACAAAGACAGCGAGGTATAGAAGAAATTCAAAGATGTATTGCCTGACTGAAATTTGTTTGTTGAGCTGAACGATTAAATCAGCTGCAAAATTTTCCGGAAGCGTAAAATCAGGTTCACTTTTCAATGCTTCATCCAGTACGGTGTTCAATTCTATTTCGCTAAACTTATGTTCTAACATCATACTTCTACTCCTTCACTTTTGATATTTACAAAACTAAGCTTTTCCTTCAGTAATTTTCTGGCTCTGAATAGATGAGTTTTCACAGTGCCCTCAGGCAAACCTGTAATTTCTTCGATCTCTTTGTATGAGAACTCTTCCAGATGATACAATGTTACAATGGTTCGGTAGTGCCCGGGAAGTTCTTCTACCTTTTTTAGTATCAGCCTTTTCAATTCGTTCTTCTCCATTATTTCCTGAGCTTCCAATCCGGGATTTACAATTTGTTGTGTTTCCGGTAGTTCTGTCTCTTCGCTGATACTTTTCTTTCGATACCAGGAAATTGCTGTATTGTATGCAATCGTGGCAATCCAGGTTGATAGCTTGGAGTCGCCCCGATAGTTTTTCAGGTTTCGGTACACCTTAATAAAGACTTCCTGAGATAAATCCTCAACATCTTCCTTTTGATGAATGATTCGATAGATCAGATGCGATACAAGTTTCTGGTGTTTTTTTACCAGAAAAGTGAATGCATTCAAATTCCCGGAAAGAACTTGTTTTATCAATTCGTGATCGCTCATCTATTTGTGTCAGACATTAGCTTGCATTAAAATGTTTCATTCATCTTAACCTTTTTGAAGGAATTGCTAATTTAAATCAATTACAGTTTTATTTCGATGGAAATAGCATTGTCAACTTGATGAAATAAAAAACAGATATACTGAAACATTTTAAGAATGGCCTGAGTCATATCCAACAAACAATAAAAGTTATGATGATTTCTGAAGTTTTAATACCGGCTGTTATCTTTTTTGCAGCGTTTCATATTGTCCGAATTCTGTCGGAGCATTTCTTAAAAAGAAAGATTATTAAGAGCGGCCATTTTGAAAAGGCCGAGATTCTTACACAAATTAAGAACGAGTCGGAGGAGGTAAATAAATATCCTTCACTGAAATGGGCGCTGGTTGCTTTTATGGCTGGTGCCGGATTCATCCTCATAGAAGTGCTGCGTTCCAACGATCAGATACTGATTGATCAAAGAGATGCCTTATTGCCAATTGGAATCGAGTTGGTCTTTATTTCCCTCGGCTTTCTTATTTACTTCTTCTATGTGAACTTTAAGAGCAAATAAGAATTCCGCTGCTTTGGATGAAATCATTATCTGTGGCACAGAGATAATTAGTCAAAACATAGAATTGAACCTTAAAACCTTTTATACATCTGCTGGATATTTAATATACCAGTAGATGTTTTTGTTTTCAAAGAGCTGGCTGAACTTGATGTTCGGTACTTGTAATAGCTTGATATTCTTTGCTTGCAATCACCTAAGATGTTTTGTAATAGGTCGCCGGAAAATTTGGTTTGCATCTAATTAACTACTTTTGTGCAACTTTTTAGGATGTTTTAGCATCTGGGTTCAGTAGTATGAGAAAAAGGTATGAATTTTTGGTCATTGGTTCAGGTATCGCAGGATTGAGTTATGCGCTCAAAGTTGCTGATAGTGGTTCCGTTTGTATCATTAGTAAAACTAATCTCGAAGAGACCAATACTCGCTATGCACAGGGAGGGATTGCGGCGGTAACTTATCAGCCTGACACTTATGAAAAGCACATTGCCGATACGCTGGTTGCAGGAGATGGAATCTGCAACAGGAAAATTGTGCAAATGGTAGTTGAGGAAGCACCGGAACGAATAAAAGAGCTTATTTCCTGGGGAACTTCCTTTGACAAACAATCCGATGGAAAATATGACCTTGGAAAGGAAGGTGGACATTCTGAGAACCGGGTACTTCATCATAAAGACAATACAGGACATGAGATTCAACGGGCACTAATGCAAAAGGTGGACAATCATCCCAATATCACAACTTTCGATCATTATTTTGCAGTTGACCTGATTACCCAACACCATCTTGGAGAAAGCTTTGCCAGGAATGAGAAGGGATTGAGATGTTTTGGACTCTATGCCCTTAATAAAAGGAACAATGAGGTGGATACTATTCTGGCGAAGAATATCTTCATTGCTACCGGTGGAGCAGGTAATATTTACCATGTAACCACAAATCCGCCCATTGCTTCCGGCGATGGTCTTGCAATGGTTTACAGAGCCAAAGGTGCTCTTGAAAATATGGAGTTTGTGCAGTTTCATCCAACCTCATTATACAATCCCAAAGAACGACCGTCATTTTTAATTACAGAAGCCTTAAGAGGTTATGGTGCGATTTTACGAACCAGGGATGGACAGGAGTTTATGCACAAATATGATAAACGTGAATCACTGGCACCTCGTGATATTGTTGCTCGTGCAATTGACCATGAGATGAAAGGGAGTGGTGATGAGCATGTCTTTCTGGACACCCGTCATCTTGATAAAAATGAATTTGAAATACACTTTCCAAATATCTTTAAAAAGTGTCTGGAGCTGGATATTGACATAAGCATTGATATGATTCCGGTGGTGCCGGCAGCTCATTATGTATGTGGTGGTATTAAAGTTGATAAACACGGACAAAGTTCCATTCTTAACCTATATGCCGGAGGTGAAGCAGCCTCGACGGGACTTCACGGAGCAAATCGCCTGGCCAGTAATTCATTGTTGGAAGCGCTCGTTTTTGCACATCGATCGGCTGAACACTCTATAATGAAAGTTGACAAAATTCAATTTTGCGAGGATATACCAAGCTGGGATGATGAAGGTACCTCGCATCCGGAAGAAATGGTGCTTATAACTCAGAATATGAAAGAGCTTCAGCAATTGATGAGTTATTATGTAGGCATTGTTCGCTCAAATCTCAGATTGAAAAGAGCAATGGACCGTCTGGAGATATTATATCTTGAAACAGAGAAACTCTATAAAAAATCTACCGTATCGCAGGAGATCTGTGAACTTCGCAATGCAATAAACGTTGCTTATAGCATCATTAAGATGGCAATGAAGCGAAAAGAAAGCAGAGGATTGCATTTTACTATTGATTATAAGAAGAAAAATGTCACTTTTGTGACCGAAACAGGGAAATAGATAAATGATTCAAAAATTAATCACACTTAGTATCGTGCTTGCAATGAGCTTGCAGATATTTGCTGCAGATGTAAGCGTTGAGAGAGCTTCGAAGCTTGCTAAGAATTTCTTTTATACTCAAACCAATATTGCTCATAAGGTTTCTTATGAAAAGTTGAGTGTTGAACTATTCAGTGTAAAAGCCGAGTTTGGCGATACAGCTTACTATATTTTCAATTTTGAGAATGTTGATGGATTCGTAATTGTTCCGGATGATGATCGCATTATGCCTGTACTGGCATATTCCGATAAAGAAAGTTTTACGGGTGAAACAATGCCTCCGGGTTTAGCAGGAATGCTTAATGATTATAAAGAGCAGATTCTGCTCATTAAAAGAGGCATCACAACATCCAGAATCGATCATTCCACTGATTGGAACCGCCTGGAAAACGGATCTTTAAAGTCTACAAACACAACACTTCCTCAACCACTTTTGTTGATGGATTGGTCTCAGGGATGGCCATACAATGAATTTTGCCCTGAAGATAGCAATGGCCCGGGTGGACATGCTTTGGTTGGCTGCGTAGCTATTTCAATGGCTCAGGTGGTAAAGTATTATGGATATCCATCGCAGGGTTCCGGAAATGCCAGTTATTATCATCAGGACTATGGAAGCTTAAGTGCCAGCTTCGGTGCAACGGAGTATCATTTTGAGAATATGCCCCTGAGTGCAAATCAAATGAACAGCGATATGGCTGAGTTTCTCTACCATTGCGGAGTAGCCGTTGAAATGGGTTATGGCGCTGATGGTTCAGGTGCTTATGTCGGAGATGCTTGCGATGCATTGGTTGATCATTTTGGCTATTCAGGCGATCTTGAATATGAGAAAAGAAGCTGGTACTCCGATACACAATGGAGACAATTATTGAAAAATGAAATCGACGCACGTCGACCAATGATATACAGAGGTTATAGCGGACAATTCGGACATGCATGGAACTGCGATGGTTACAATGGTAATCTGTTTCATATGAACTGGGGTTGGGGCGGAAGCTATAATGGTTATTTCAATCTGGATCAATTGGTGCCGAGTACATATGACTTTTCAGGTGGGCACAGAGCAGGGGTGAATATTTACCCGAATGCCAATTATCCGGAGTTTTGTACAAACGTTGTTGAATTAAACGGCAACGAAGGTTCATTTCAGGATGGCAGCGGACCTGAGGATTATTTAAACAATACGACATGCATTTATGAAATATTGCCTGATTGCGGGCAGATCATTGATGTAGATTTTGATATGATTGACCTTGCATCCGGAGATACCATTTTTGTTTACAACGATGTATCATCCAATGGCATACTTGTAGGAACTGTACATGATAGTACCACAAGTGCTTCATTCTCATCTTCAAATGGTAGTATGTTACTCAAATTTGTATCCAACGGAAACACTGTTTCCAATGGTTGGGCAGCCAGCTACAGCGTAAAAAACTGTGAAGGAACTAAAACGATATCCAGTCAGTATGGATCTTTCAATGACGGAAGTAATGATTGCAACTATCATAATTCTCGACTTTGTTACTGGGTGATCAATCCTCCTGCTGCAGATACCATTCATCTTAGTTTCCCATCCTTTGAACTTTATCCTGATATGGATAATATTCGAATCTACGATTCGGAAATACTAAGCGCAAACCAGCTGGCTAAATTTGATGCATCTAATCTACCATATAATATGACCGTTCCTTCAGGGAAAGTGATTGTACAATTTTTCACAAACTCCTCTGAAAATTCTGGAGGCTGGACGATCAACTATGATTCATACATCGATCCATTGACTGTAAGTGAAGAATCGGATTATGAATTCTCAGTTTATCCAAACCCTGTAAAAGATCAGATATTCTGTAGCTACAGCGGACAGGCGAATGAGATTCAGTTGGTAAGTAGTATGGGTAGTGTTATTGCTCTGCAAACAGATCTCAACAGCGAACCCGCGTCTTTTGATGTGTCACATCTTGCTGCCGGAATCTATTTCATCAGGCTTATCGCTGAAGATCGAGTAGAGACTCAGCGCTTTGTAAAGAAATAAATTACGAAATTTTACTTAGGAAATGAGGCTGTCTAAGAAGGCTCTTCATCCACTCATTCCTGCTGTGCCTGCCTGATAGCAAACACAGCAGGAATCTTAATGAATTGAATCAGATAGCTTCGAGATTCGGAATCAAGCCCGGAATCGGAGAAAACTAACTACTTGACCAGCCTCTTCTGTGTTATAGCTGAACATTCGAATTTATTGTAAACTTCCTTTTCTTAAACATAAAGTCTGGAAGCTTAGATTTATCAATGTTTGTTATTTTTACGCATCTAAACAACTAAATATTATTTTCATGAAAAAACTTTATTTTCTAATAACTTTTATTGCAATATGCACATACTCAAATGCTCAGATTCTTATTGGTTCGAGCAATCTAAATGAAGCTCGTTATATGCATGATTCTGAGCTGCTAAATAATGGGAAGGTGCTGGCTGTTGGCGGTGATAACGGTGTCTGGTTAAGTCCGGAATCATTCAGTTCCTGTGAATTATACAATCCTGCAACCAACTCCTGGTCCTTTACCGGCAGTATGAATCAGGAACGGCATCTTCTTGCCACTGCCATGCTTCCATCAGGAAATGTTTTGGCTATAGGAGGTAGTAATGTTGACCTTGATGCTTTAAGCTCATGCGAAATTTATGATATTGCTACTTCTACCTGGAGTTATACCGACAGCATGCTGCAGGAACGTAAATTTCATGATGCAATAGAACTTAGCGATGGTAGGATTCTTGTGGTTGGTGGCCTTCCAACAACGAATACAACGGAAATCTATGATCCAAGTACAAGTACATGGTCATATACCGGCGACGTTAATGTACGCAGAGATCTTGGTTTTTCTCTGGTAATGCTGGTTGATGGCAGAATCATGGTTTCCGGGGGTGATGACGCACAAAGCAAAAATTCTGCAGAGATCTATGACCCACAAGCTGGTACATGGCAGCTTATTCCTAACGATTTGACCGAATCCAGAAAATATCACTCATCGGTCCTGCTTGATAACGGGCAGGTATTGATCGTAGGTGGATCAAACTATTTTCCTGATAAGTCTGAATTGTTCGATCCGGTAAGCAATACCTTTTCAGCATCAATTACTATGCAGGAGGTAAGGAGCGGGACACCTGCAATCAAATTAGATAATGGTAATGTTCTTGTCTACGGTTTCGGTGATATGTTTAATTTCTTCGATACGAAAATTATTGAAGTTTACAATCACACCTATCAAAGCTGGTCGAGCGATCCCTATTCGGGTGGTGGTGTAAGTGGATATACAATTCATAAATTGATGGATGGAAACATATTAACAGTTGCCGGTAATTTCTCGACCGGAAATGGAGCTTCCAGCGGTTGCCGGTTAATCGGACAGGATCCCAATTCAAACGAAACAGCGGAGTCCTCTGACGAGGTGGTGATCTACCCAAATCCGTCTTCTGATGTACTTTCTGTTTTGGTCCGTAATCATACAGGTACTCAGAAGCTGAATATCTTCGATGTACTTGGAAAAGTTGTACTATCCAAAGAGTTGACAAATAAAAGCAGTAAAGTTCAGGTGTCTCATTTACAACAGGGAACCTATCATTTCAATATCGAATGTGATAATAGGGTTTATGCGAAAAGTTCCCTGATCATCTGCAGATAACTAAATGAAGAATATTGAGAATTGCCAAAGAATAATTCAGTTGGCTAATAATAAAGAGTGGAGAATAACTTCACTCTTTATTTTATAAATTTGCATCAATCATTCTTTTCTTAAACAAACATCCACTATTAAACAAGCTCGCAAAAGTAAAATCTTCGCCCTTATTGTGAAAAAAGTATCATAATAATTATGCATAATGAAAGAATATTCTTTCAAATCAACACAGGAGTTGTTCCATAATTACTGTGTTGATTGACTTTTCATGTATAACTTTATCCAATTTAGCGTATTCAAAATCAATCGTAATCCTAGTGCTGATTTATTGATCAGATAATATTGTGAAAAATGTCATAATAAATTTCAACAGAAATAAGCAATTCGGATATTTATCTTCTTTAATGTTCCATCAACTCACCTTGATTAAGAATTGATAGTTTTTATGGATTGTTGAGCCTGGCCCTTGGCGTACTTTTCAATATTTCATAAATTTCCTGACGGAATTGTTCAATTCACAACAGAATGAATCAGGATATTCTACTATTACTTAGTTTGGCAGCTTCCATTGGTTTTATACATACCATTCTTGGGCCTGATCATTATTTGCCCTTTATTATGATGAGCAAGGCAGGAAAATGGTCACGGAATAAAACTTTCCTGGTTACTTTTTTATGCGGTATTGGGCATGTTCTCAGTTCAGTATTGATTGGATTGTCCGGAGTTATTGTCGGGATCTCAATATCTAAACTTGAAGCATTTGAACTTCTTAGGGGAAACCTCGCTGCCTGGTTACTTACCGGATTTGGATTGGCATATTTTGTCTATGGAATAAGAAAAATTATAAAAACTAAAGGGCATCATCATATGCACAGTCATGGAGATGGAACGGTACACAATCATACGCATAAGCATAAGGAGGAACATGTACATGTTCATCATACCGATCGAAAAATTACACCATGGATCTTATTTGTTGTCTTTCTTTTTGGTCCCTGTGAACCTTTAATTCCTGTATTGATGTATCCTGCATCTCAGGTAAGTTTATCCGGAATGATTTTAGTCGCAATAGTGTTTCTTGTTGTTACCGTCGCCACAATGCTTACCGTGGTCTTTGCGGGTATCTACGGACTCTCGTTTGTTGCCTTGTCAAAACTTGAGCGCTACACCCATTCAATAGCCGGAGCCATGGTTCTATTATGTGGACTCAGTATACTATTTCTGGGCCTTTAAAGATTGCAGTCTTATGTTGATCCAGCTATTCACTTTGCTTATGCCCTTTCCTTCCAATGCAGCCAGCTCAATAACATCGATATCACCGTTGAGCTTCCTTAGGTCTTCCATGAAATTTCCCATGTTGAAATTGGTGTAAGGAATCAGATCGGTTTTTGATAAAATAACCAAAGCGGATTCCCTGAATAGCAAGGGATACTTTCCGGGTTTGTCGTCACCTTCCGTTGTACTGATTATAGCAATTTTCTCATGTTCCCCTATATCAAATTCAGCAGGGCACACCATATTCCCAACATTTTCGATGAATATGACATCAAGGGTGTTAAGATTAAACTGCCGAATAGCTTTTTCAATGCTAAGTGCTTCCAGGTGACAGGCACCATCGGTGTTTATGAGCGTGATTGGTGCCCCGAACTTTTGTAAACGACGTGCATCACGATCTGTTGCAACATCTCCTTCAATAATTGCAAAATTATAATCGCCGCCACTGTTTTCCAGAAGTTTCTCCAAAAGTGTTGTTTTACCACTTCCTGGTGATCCGATCAGATTGATCATTAATACTCCATTATCCTTTAGAAGCTCTCTGATTTCACCGGCCTTTTCATCATTTGCGCCAAATATGTTTTTTAAAACTGTTATTTCCATAGTTCTTATTTTTTATTCTCCAACGATACTTTCAATGTACAGCTCTTTACCGTTGATTAACTGGAGCTTTGTGCCTCCGCAATCCGGACAAAAGTAATTATGCTCTTCAATCTGAAATTGCTTATTACACGCAGAACAGATCATCTCAATAGTGACAAAGTCGATTTGTAAGACTGCCTCCTGTGCCAATGTTCCCTTCCCTGCAATGCTGAAAGCGTAAGTGAAAACATCGGGAACTATTTGTCTCATCTTTCCAATCACAAGATTTACTTTACTGATCTTAGTTAAATTTTCTTTTCTGGCCACATCTTCAATGGTCATCAGTATATTTTCTATAATAGTAAATTCGTGCATAAAATGAGTCTAGCATATTCGCGGCAATAGTATATCCGACATTTCAGAAATATATCGCTGGCCGCCAATTGCTGTTTGAAGTATGATCCTGCCAGCCTGTTCAGATGTTACTTTGCCAATAATTGAGCTTTCCCTGCCCATCGGATGTTCCTTCAAACATTTTAAGGTTTCCTTGGCCATGTCTGCATGAACCACCAGCAATAGTTTTCCTTCATTGGCCAGATAGAGCGGATCAAAACCCAGAATTTCACACACTTCTGCAACTGACTCATTAAGGGGAATGTCCTTCTCGGATACCCTGATGCCTATATTACCGTTGCTAACTATTTCACTAAGTATTGTGGCCAGGCCTCCTCTGGTTACATCCCTCATAAAACGAATCCCATGATTAACTGATTTTAGCGATGTAATTAATCCATTTAAGGGTGCGCAATCCGATTCAATAGAATTCCTGAAATTGAGTTTTTTCCTGGCACCTAGCACCGCTATTCCATGATCACCAACGGGGCCGTTTATAATTATGTTATCACCTGCCCTAATACGAGAACGATCCGAAACAAATGAATCAGCATCAAAAACTCCGATGCCGGCAGTATTAATATATAATTTGTCGCACTTGCCTTTCTGAACAATCTTTGTGTCGCCACAAACAATTTCAACGCCTGCTATTTCTGCCCAATCGGCCATGGTTTTAACCACTTCTTCCAAAAGCTGAAGCTCAAGACCTTCTTCAATGATAAATCCGGTGCTGAGGTATTTCGGGCGGGCACCTGAAACCGCCAAATCGTTAACCGTTCCGCAAATAGCAAGCTTACCGATATTTCCACCCGGAAAAATAATTGGATCAACCACATATGAATCCGTCGTAAACGACAATTGATGGGACGAAACCTTAGTTATAGCAGCATCATTAAGTTTGCTCAGTTCCTTACTTTTGAAGTGTTTCAAAAAAACGGATGAAATCAGCTCCGAAGTAAGCGTGCCACCACTTCCATGCCCAAGCACAATATGTTTTTTTTGCTTCATCAGTTCATTGCATATTTATAATGTGCATGACAGGTGCCTTCCGGTGAAACCATGCATGCCCCAATTGGATTGGCGGGGGAACAGGGATCTTCAAAAAGTTTACAGTCAGACGGCCGTTTTTGACCTTTTAGAATCAGTCCGCAAATACAACCTTTCGGTTCAACAGTTTTTTCAATGACACATGGAAGGCTTTCGGCCTTAAATTCACAGTATTTTTCTCTTAGCTCAAGTCCACTTCCAGCAATGTTTCCCAGGCCTCTCCACCAGTCATCCCTGGTCGTGAAAACTTCATGAGTCATAGCTCTTGCCTTCTTATTTCCCTCCGTCCTGACTACCCTTTTGTATTCGTTGAGAACAGACGGTGCTTGATTTTCAAATTGATTAATCAGCTTCAGAATGGAGGTAAGAATGTCGCTTGGTTCAAAACCTGATACAATGCAAGCAATACCATATTTGCGGACTATGAAGTCATATATCGACGTACCGGTGATGGCACTAACATGTCCGGGGCAAAGAAATCCATCTATTTGTATGTCTTCGTTAATAAGGGCATGCAGGGCAGGAGGCATTATTTTGTTACTGGTGAGTACGAAAAAATTATCCAGATTGAGCTTTTTTGCCTTTAGAATACCTGCAGCAATTCCGGGTGTTGTAGTTTCAAATCCAATGGACAGAAAGATGATTCTCTTGTCAGGATGAGCACTTGCTATATCTATGGCAGCCAGAATACTGTCTGTAATGCGTATGTCAGCACCCGATGTTCTTTGCAGCATCAGGCTGCTTTTAGATCCCGGTACTCTTAGCAAATCGCCGAAGGTGCAAATAATGTGTTCAGGATTAGTGCTGAGCGCAAGGGCATGATCGATAAAACGATTACTTGTAACACACACCGGGCAACCCGGGCCTGAAACCAGTTCAATGTTTTGAGGTAGAAGTGACCTGATGCCAAATCTTTCGATCGCCATTGTGTGAGTGCCACATACCTCCATTAAGCGGATTGGCCGTCTTGAAGACTGGTGTATGGCATTAACGATAGCGCTGACGTGCTCACTATTTCGATACTCACTAATGAATTTCATGGCATTCTCCCCAATTCTCTTATCTCATCCAGCAATCGAATTGTTTCAAACGCCGCTTCTTCATCGATCTTCTCAATGGCGAATCCCGTATGGAGAAGGACATAGTCTCCGGTTTTTACTTCATCCAATAATTCCAAAGAAGCATTGACCATGGTTGAACCCAATGAAACAAGAGCCATGCTTCCGGTGATTTCTATTATTTTTGCGGGATAACTTAAACACATGCTAAACTCCTTCTTTTCGCGGCTACAGCTATCTGGCCAAGTGCCAGTCCACCATCATTGGCCGGCACTTTTTCGTTTAGGAATACTTGCAAGCCATTTTTCCTAAGCTTGCTATAAACTGCGTTCAGTATATATCTGTTCTGAAACATACCTCCGGATAGTGCTACCTTCGTTATTTTCTTTGTCTCCTTAATGTCAATAGCCATTTCGGTGATTATGTTGACAATGGTATTGTGTAATCGAGTAGAAATTATTGAGGTAGAAACCTTCAGACTAATATCCTCAACTATTTGATTGATTATGGGAACGATATTGATCTCAGGCTTCAGACAAAATGAGTAGGATTCATGCCTGTTAGCCAGCGTCATAGCTTCCAGTTTCATAGGACCTTCACCTTCGTAATGGCGGCTAATGGTTATGTTCAGCAAGGCAGCTACAAGGTCGAATAATCGAGCAATTCCACAGCTTTCCGTCAGGCCGGTCCGGGTTTTAATGGATTCAATGACCAGTCGTATTTTATGTTTCGGGATTGCTTGAAGGAATTCTTGTTGTTGGATGAATTCGACAGGTTGCTTACATTCCATCAATGCCCAGATTGCTATTCTCCATGGTTCACTTATGGCTTTTTCACCCCCGGGAAGAGTTAGGTAGGACAAATGAAATATTCTCTCAAAGGTGTTCAGATCACAAATAAGAGCTTCACTGCCCCAAATCTTTCCATCTGTACCGTAGCCGGTTCCGTCCATGCTAAGTCCGATTATCTGTTCATCAAGATGATGCTCTGCCATAACCGAGGCAATATGAGCATGGTGATGTTGAATATAATCAATCTTTGTTGTTAAGCTCTGAGCATATCTGTTGCTTTCATAATGTGGATGCAGATCACAGGCAATACTGTTAGTTTTAAAATCGAAGAGATCCTGAAATTGTTTAAGGACCTCCTCCATTAGCATAAAGTTCTTAGGATTTGATAAGTCACCAATATGTGGGCTCAAAATGGCATTTGATCCTTTGCCAACACAGAATGAGTTTTTAAGATCACTTCCCAGCGCAAGGATACCATCACAGTTAAAGTTTAACCTGATAGCTTCGGGCACAAATCCTCGCGACCGTCGAATCAGATGTAGCTTGCTATTAAAGCAAAAAGCCACAGAGTCGTCGAGCTTGTTCACAATTTTGCGGTTATAGGAGACCGTAAAATCTTTAACTTCTGATAAGTTTTCGTTTATCTCGGTTCCGCTACTAAGGATTGGTTCATTGCTAATATTGGCACTGGTTAGTACTATGGCATCACCTTTTAGCGATGAGAACAGGAGGTGATGAAAAGCTTGATAGGGAAGAATAGCACCAAGATAATTCAAACCCTCGTTCAGTTCGACCGGTAATTTGCCCTTGTCTTTAAGAAGTAGGATAGGGCTTCTCCAGTTTAATAGCAATGCTTCTTCCTTTGAAGATAGGTCACAATATTGTCTTATAGCAGGAATATCTCTAAACATGACAGCCAGAGGTTTCTGTTCCCGTTTCTTTCTCTTTCGGAGTTTTTGAATGGCCATTTGCTTATGAGCATCACAAACAAGATGATATCCTCCCAGTCCTTTGATAGCTCCTATCAATCCTTGTTCGATTAGTTTAGCAGCGGTTTCTAATATAACATCCGGATCTGTGATTATATCTGATCCTGTTTCAAACCGGTAATTAGGACCACAATAATTACAGGCAACAGGTTGAGCATGGAAACGACGATTGAGAGGATCTTTGTATTCATCCTCACAGTCAGGGCACATTTGAAACTCGTTCATGGAGGTGCCGGGCCTGTCGTAAGGAAGTGCCTTTGTTATGGAATATCGGGGTCCACAGTTTGTGCAATTGATTAAAGGATAGGCTATTCTTCTGTCCTGGTTTTGCATATCAATGAGACACTCTTTGCATACAGCAATGTCCGGACATATTTCAGTCCTGGTTTCTTTTAGGTTTTTACTTTTCCTGATATAGAAGTTATCTATTGCTTCCAGTTCCGAATGCATGTAATTAATGCTCTCGATTTCTGCAATGTCCGGAGCATTATTATATACTTCCTGAATAAAATGCCGGACCGTGTATTCGTCTGAATTAAGTTTGATGCTTACACCGGAAGAATGATTATAAACGTATCCTTTGAGGCCTATATTGGATGCCAACCGATATATGAATGGCCGGAAACCTACTCCCTGGACACGGCCCCGAATATCAATATGATAGCCTGATTGTTCAGGGGGACTATTCATTCATCATTCGTTTTTTTCGCGTGTAATAGAATATACTTTCCAGTTCCAGACAGAGATTGATGTTGTTTACAATAATCTTGTCGGGCACTTTTAGCGCAATGGGAGAGAAGTTTAAAATACCTATTACTCCGTAGTCAACGAGAATCTGACAAATCTCCCTCGCTGATACCCTTGAAACAGCAATGATTGCCGTTCTGATTTTGTGTTCATAAATGTAGCTGGGCAGATGTTCAACGGGATAAACGGGTATGGGGAAGCGACTTCTTATTTTAACCGGATCGATGTCGAACCCAGCAACAATATTTATGTTCTTTAGTTGAAAACCTCTGTAGTTGGCTACAGCTTTCCCAATATTACCCATTCCAACAATTACGGTTCTCTTGTCTCCGTTATTTCCAAAAATATCTTCAAAACATTTTAAAAGGTTAGTTATGAGATAGCCTCCCTTTCTGTTCCCTTTAATTTCGAAGGTTGAGAAATCTTTTCTAACCTGTTCCGGACTAACACCCAACTCATCAGCAATCGTATGTGAGTAGACACGCTCATAACCAATGTCCTGTAGTCTCATTAAACACTGTTGGTACTTAAGTAGCCTTTGGATATTACTTTTAATGATCATGTTTTGTTCAATAGGTAACAATAAAACTAAGACAAATCATATTCGAAGTCAAGTTATTACGAGGATATTTTTGTCGCAAAGCGTTGCCAGGCATAAAAAGATACTGGTCATAGGCAAATCAGGGTGCATGCTATACAGCATAAAATGAAAAAAAAGAAGAGGTGATCATTGTCGGGTATGAAAGCCCGTAATAACTTTATACAAATAAGTTATGTGAAAATCATAACAATAAGTTATAAAATACAACAAATACACTGGAGACGTGATATGAAAAACAATAATTCAACAATTCTTTGTTATCATGGTTCCTTAAGAAATGAAGATTTCAATCAAAACGAGATCAACGAACTTTTCAATTTTGCTCATAATGAGCTACAGATTAAACAATCCTGGCTTACTGCCAATCTTCCACTTGAGGACGTTAACCATCTGGCTCGTAAACTTCAGAACGATGAAGTTAAAACGGTAATAATTGCCGGTCAGAATCCGGGTTTTATTAAACCCATGTTTGTTAGAGCTATGAAGCAGGCCGGAAAGGAACCGGATAATATTAGCCTGGCTAGTTTTAATGAATATCGGCTGAATGGTTCGCTGGATCTTAACATGGCCAAGGCTGTGTTAAAGAGCATTTTCCTTCACCAGGAACTACCGGAAATAATGGAGTCGGAAGAGAAAATGAGAAGCAAGGATACACTGGTGATCGGAGCAGGAATTGCCGGGATACAGGCATCACTCGAAATAGCCAATGGAAATGAAAAGGTATACCTGATCGAAAAGTCAGGTACCATCGGCGGACATATGGCGATGTTTGATAAAACATTTCCAACGCTTGATTGCGCCGCTTGCATTCTGACTCCCAAAATGGTAGATGTGGGTCAGCATCCAATGATTGATTTACGAACCAATAGTACCGTTGTTGACGTTAGCGGTTCTCCCGGAGATTTCACCGTCAGGATCCATGCTAAAGCAAGGATGATTGATTTGGTTAGTTGTATTGGATGCGGCACGTGTGCAGAGAAATGTCCGGTAAAAGTGCCCAGTGAGTTTGATCACGGAACAGCCTTGCGTAAAGCTGCCTATATACCCTTCCCTCAGGCCGTACCTAATAAGTATTTGATTGATTCTGATAATTGCCGGTATGTGCAGGAGGATAAATGTGGAGTTTGTATGAAAGTTTGTCCGGTACCGGATTGTATTGATCTGGATGCCAAAGATGAAGAATTTGACTTACAGGTTGGTAACATCATTGTGGCAACTGGTTTCAAAGCCTTCGATGCCGGACGTTTGAAGAGATATGGATATGGCAGATTCCCAAATGTATTAACTTCTTTAGAGCTTGAGAGGCTGATCAACGCAGCCGGGCCAACCGGAGGTGAGATAGTACAGCGAACACAGGATAAGAAAGGTAACTGGATTTTTGAAAAGGACAGTCCTGTTCCTAAGAGTGTTGCTTTGATACATTGTGTAGGTAGCCGCGACCAGAATCATAATCATTATTGTTCGAAAGTATGTTGCATGTATTCACTTAAGCTCGCTCATCTTGTGAAGGAGAAGCTGCCTGACACAGAGGTAACAGAGTATTATATAGATATGAGAGCTTATGGCAAGGGTTATGAGGAATTTTATAATAGAATAGGTGAGGAAGGAATCCGAATGATCCGGGGGAAGACGGCAACCATTAAAGAGAAAGGAGAAAATCTGTGCCTGAGATCTGAGGACATTGAGGGTGCCAGGCTAATTGAGCAGGAGGTAGAAATGGTTGTTCTGGCGGTTGGACTGGAACCAAACGATGATGCCGGAACCATGGCCAATATATTAGGACTTTCCTGTGATGATTACGGATGGTACAATGAGATGAATTATGTTAGTAATCCAACTTCAACCTACTCAGGAGGTGTTTCTATTGCCGGGGTATGTCAGGGTCCTAAAGATATACCGGATTCAGTAGCCCAGGCATCAGCAGCAGCTTCAAAGGTGATGCAGTCCATCATGAAAGGAAAAGTTAAGAAAGTGAACAAAAAGGTGTCCCTGGAACAG
>Ga0233443_1000410_pt1 | contig 47610 bp, 38 predicted proteins | sample SI_123_September_2_FD_182784 | JGI IMG/M metagenome (GOLD analysis project Ga0233443, IMG submission 182784) | Seawater microbial communities from Saanich Inlet, British Columbia, Canada - SI_123_September2016_200_MG | ecosystem: Environmental > Aquatic > Marine > Inlet | place: Canada: British...
AATGGACGATGCCACTGCAAAACTGGAATTTGACATTGTCCCAACTCTCAATCTATTTTGAAGGCAGATTAGACGACGTGTTGGATATTTAAACTATGCCAGTGACACGGAATTCTGAACACCCTCTGGCAAATGCCAAACATGGATGGCCTGCAATTCCTTGAAGCCTTTTGGGCAGATTACCCTGGCACAGCCTTTGTCATGCTGACGGCCAAAACGGACGCACAGGCCTTTAATACAGCCAAGCGCAGTGGTGCCACCTATTTTTTCATGAAACCTATTGATGCAAGTGACCTGAAATCGCGCCTGTCCAGCTTGTTTGATCTGATGGCAACGATGTAATCGCCCGAAGGCGTATTCGGCAAAAACCGGATCGCCTCATCTCGTTCATGCATTACTTTTCAGCGCCTGACGGCAATCCGGTGTTTCGAGAAATAATCGAAACACTCTCTAGAATTCCAGAATTGAACTGTAGGCGAGAATGCCGGCAAGAGTGACGGCGTATATCAGCAGGGCAATAACCCCGACGAACAGAAAATTGCCAAATGTTCTGAGCGGGTGACTGGATTTTTCATCAATACGACGATCAGGTTCGCGTTTTTCAGATCCGGCAATTACAGTGACGAAAATGCGGGTGAACAGCAGCGGAATGCTCAGCCTGATATTGACCGCATGGTCTTTGCGCCAGCCCGATTTTTTCAGGGCATCAGCCAATGCTCCCAACTGGGTTTCGGACAGGTCATCACGCACATCGGCCGGCAGGTTGTCGAAGACCCGATCGATACTTGATGTTGCCGTCAATTCACTCATGGCAGTCACTCCCACAAAACCAAATCGCAAAATCACTAAGGGTCGATTTTTGCCTGGCCAGTCGAGACTGGCAAGCGCTTATTGAAGTCAGTCGAGACTGGCAAGCGCTTATTGAACAGGTATGGCAGAGAGAGAATTAGTCCTCTGTCACACGGGCGTCAGACTGCCAAAAGGACCAGATCACGCCAAAACCCACGCCAACATTGCTTGTATTCAGAAACAGGGGGCTGGATTTATTGGCGGCTCCGTGATGAAACTCGCCATTGATCCCGGCAAACACACGCCAGCGATCCGTTATTGGTTTATAGGCAGATAGTTGCAGCCGCGTGCCCATAAAGCCTGCTTTGGCGTTATAGGCCGAACGCGTGCTTGTGACGAAGTTTGTGGGGACTTCGTAAAAATAGTCGGCCAGACCTTCGCTGGCAAAATCCAGGGATAAGCCAAGCTTCAGTTCTATGCCCTTTCCCATGAAATCATCGTGCTGATAAGCCAGTTCCGGGGCGAAGATAAAACCCTGATGCTCTAAACTGGAGAAATCTGTAGAGAGAACAGCACGAACCGGCAATTCCAGGTCAATTTTTGCGGCTTTCGCGGCGCGTGCCAAGGTGATTTGCAGGCGCGGGCCAACTTCCCCCAGCCAGTCCAGATCATTCATGCCCTGGCGAGCATTGTTGTCATCTGCATCGGTCGGGAAGGAACCGGACAGGGAAACATCAAATTCCATCCGATCACTGCGATACAATCGACCGCGGACAAGGCCCTTGTCACCGGCCCGCAGGATTTCGCCACGGTAAATCAGCAAGGGCAAGGCCCCCCACTGAAAGTGGCTTTGCCCGGCGGCGGGATAATCGGGCAGATATCCGGCGCCGATGACGCCCCCCAGCTCCCACAAGGGTTTGCTTTTGGCGGCTGCCCAGGTTTTGCCCGTAGCTAACAGGGCGAACAAGGCAAACATAGTGATCAGCAAGGTTAGGGCGACAATTAGATGGCGCAAAATCTTATTCCCGAATCTTTATCCGTCTGTATTTTGAAGACAACTGATCTACATCAGTCGCATAGCGTGCGTAAGCGCCCGGAGTTTCACCGTACTGGATGGTGACGTCAACCGTTCGGGCGTGAATGTCTTGCTTGCCAGCAGCCCGCAATCCGGGCATGGTTGCTGATATTATGACAAAAGTTGGTAATTTTTAGGTAATAACAAGACTCTAAGGTTAGTAGGGACGATCAGGGTGTTTAAGGGTTTTTGAAAAAACAGGATGATCGTCGGGCCTTGAGAAACAGGGCATATCTGAGGTGAGGCGGTTCGGGTTCAGTCGGATACGCTTTAAGCAACATGACGGGGACATCATATGTTGACCAAGGCGCGTAAGGATAAAGCTGACCGGATCAAGCAGGTCATTGCCCATCTCAACCGAAAAGTCGGCAAGAAAAAGTCGGCGAGGGTGGCTGAGCTTGTGCAGCAATTTTACGCCCGCGTGGCACCTGAGGATATCGTTTCCGCCAATGTGGAAAATCTTTATGGCGCGCCCACCAGCCTGCTGAAAGCCGCGGGTTCCCGCAAGGCCAACACACCGATCATCCGGGCCCGCAATCCGGAAGCCTCCCGCGATGGCTGGACCACCCCTCATACGGTCATTGAAATTATCAACGACGACATGCCGTTCCTGGTTGATAGCGTCACCCAGGGTTTGGCCCAGGCGGGCTATGCCGTACAACTGGCCGTGCACCCCATCGTCTTTGTAAAAAGAAATGCCGCGGGCCGCCTGAATGAATTGTTCCCCGATGATCGCGCCGGTGATGATGTCACGGTTGAATCCTGGATTCATGTCCAGGTCGAACATCAGCCTACGGCAAAAAGCTTGCGGGAAATTGAACGCCGCATGAAATCCATTCTATCAGATGTACGGGCGGCGGTTGAGGACTGGAAGCTCATGCTGGCCCGCCTGCATGAAACCATCACGACCATGAAACTGACGCCACCACCGCTGGACGCGGAAGAAGTGGAAGAAGCTACAGCCTTTCTGGAATGGATGGCCGACAACCATTTCACCCTGTTGGGCGTGCGCGAATATGAATACAGCGGTGCCAAGGGCACCGAAGCCATTCGTTTGGTGAAAGGGTCTGGCTTGGGAATTTTGCGGAACCCCAGTGCCCATGTGTTGCAAAGCGCCGGTACCCGCAGTGGTCAGATCATCACAGATGAAGTCCGCCACCTCATGAGTCAGCCGACGCCGTTGTTTGTGACCAAGGCGAATGTGCGCTCAACAGTGCACCGCGCCGTGCATATGGACTATATCGGCTTCAAACGATTTGACAAAAAAGGCCGGGTCGTCGGTGAGCGCCGCTTTATCGGCCTCTTTACCTCCGCCGCCTACAATCAGTCACCCATGGCCATTCCGTTGTTGCGCCGCCAGGTCACCAAGGCCGTGCATAATGCAGGGTTGTCGACCTCCAGTCATGATGGTAAGGCCCTGACCAATGTGCTGGAAACCTTCCCCCGGGATGAATTGTTCCAGATTGGCGAAGATGACCTGAACAATATCTCACTTGGTGTTCTGGAACTGCAGGACCGGCCACGTATCAAGGCCTTTGCCCGCCGTGATGCCTTTGGTCGCTTCGTTTCCTGTCTGGTTTATGTGCCGCGGGAAATTCACACTACGGAAATGCGCGTACGCATGGGCAAAATTGTTGCCGAGGGTTTTCATGGCCATATTTCCGCCAACTATACCCACGTTGGTGAAACACCATTGGCCCGCATTCACTTTATTATCGGCATTGATGATCCGAAAGGCGCGCCTCTTGCAGCAGATGAATTGGATGAACGTCTGCGCCGGGCGGCCCGTTCGTGGCGCGATGACCTGAAGGATGCTCTGCAGGAACATTTTGGCGAACAAACCTCACCCGAACTCTGGACACAGTACCAAACGGCTTTTGCCGCCGGTTATCGGGATGCGTTTACGGCAACCAACGCCCTGAGTGATATTGCTCGCATGGAGGAACTGACCGGCGATGTAACCCTGGCCATGCAGCTTTATCGTCCCGAAGATGCTGCGGATTCTTCCTTGCGCTTCAAGGTTTTTCACGCTGGCGGCCCCCTGCCTTTGTCCGATTGCCTGCCGGTATTGGAAAATATGGGCCTGAAGGTGGTCGATGAAAATCCACACAAGATCAAGCGGGCCGATGGCAGCCGGGTCTGGATCCATGATTTCGGTCTGGTCAGCAACAGTGGTGGCAGCGTCAGGATCGAAGCCATCCGGGAACAGTTCCAGGAAACCTTCGCCCGTGTCTGGGCCGGAGAAATCGAAAATGACGGTTTCAATCGCCTGGTGGTCAGTGCCGGTCTGCACTGGCGTGATGTTGTGGTGCTGCGCGCTTACAGCAAATATCTGCGTCAGGCCCGTATCGCCTTCACGCCGGAATATATGGAATCAACTCTGGCCGGGAATCCGGATATCGCCGCCCGCATCGTGGAATATTTTCACTTGCGCTTTGACCCGGCCAACGACCGCAGCAGTGTCGACGCCAAAAAACGGGACCGCTCTGCCGGACGTCTGCTCGCCCGCATTGCCGGATTGCTGGATCAGGTTGCCAATCTGGATGAAGACCGAATTTTGCGTCGCTTCCTTAATCTGGTCGAAAATACGTTGCGCACAAACTACTATCAGTCGGGACAAGACGGTCAGAACAAGGGTTATGTTTCATTCAAGCTGAACAGCCAGGAAATTGACGAACTGCCTTTGCCGCGCCCGCATGTGGAGATCTTTGTTTACAGCCCCAGAGTTGAAGCCGTGCATTTGCGCGGCGGTCGCGTGGCGCGTGGTGGCTTGCGCTGGTCGGATCGGCGCGAGGATTTCCGCACCGAGGTTCTGGGTTTGATGAAAGCCCAGATGGTCAAGAATGCGGTGATTGTGCCGGTTGGCTCAAAAGGCGGGTTCGTGACCAAAAACCTGCCCACATCCGGTGGCCGCGATGCCGTGATGGCAGAGGTGATCGAATGTTACCAGACCTTCCTTCGTGGCATGCTGGATGTTACCGACAACCGCACATCCAAAGGCATCGTGCACCCCGACCAGGTCGTGCGCTATGACGGTGAAGATTCTTATCTGGTCGTTGCTGCCGACAAAGGCACGGCGACTTTCTCTGATATCGCCAATGGTGTGGCCATCGATTACGGCTTTTGGCTGGGCGATGCTTTTGCTTCAGGTGGCTCGGCAGGCTATGACCATAAAGGTATGGGCATCACAGCCAAGGGTGCCTGGGAATCAGTCAAACGCCATTTCCGTGAATTTGGTATCGATACCCAAACCGAAGAATTCACCGTCGTGGGTATTGGCGATATGGCGGGTGACGTCTTTGGCAACGGCATGTTGCTGTCGCAGCATATTCGGCTGGTGGGCGCTTTCAATCATTTGCATATCTTTGTGGACCCCGACCCGGATGCCAAAAAATCCTGGACGGAGCGCAATCGCCTGTTTGAGAATCCGCGGTTACGCTGGAGCGATTATAACCAGAAACTGATTTCCAAGGGCGGCGGTATTTTTGACCGCTCTGCCAAGTCCATTCCGATTTCGGCTCAGATGAAAGCCCGTTTTGATATTCGCCGCGATAGTCTGACGCCCAACGAATTAATGCGGGCCATGTTGCTGGCCAATGTCGATCTGTTGTGGAACGGCGGCATTGGCACCTACGTCAAAGCAACACCGGAACGCGATGCCGATGTGGGTGACCGGGCGAATGATGCCTTGCGGGTCAACGGTAATGAACTTCATTGCAAGGTCATCGGTGAAGGTGGCAACCTGGGCATGACCCAGCGCGGGCGCATTGAATATGCCCTGAATGGTGGGCGGGTAAATACAGACGCCATTGATAACTCCGCCGGTGTTGATTGCTCGGATCATGAGGTCAACATCAAGATTCTGGTCGACAGTGTCGTCGCCAACAAACAGTTGCCGCTCAAGCAGCGCAATCGCTTCCTTGCCCAAATGACAGACGAAGTTGGCGAGCTGGTTCTACGGACAAACTATTTGCAGACCCAATCCATGACCAGTGCTGAAGATGCAGGTGTTGCGGCGGTGGAAGAACAGGGTCGTTTCATGCGCGCCCTGGAGCGCCGGGACCGGCTGGATCGTGAGATTGAATTCTTGCCCAATGATGAAGACCTGTCAGATCGGGTTGCCGCCAACAAGGGGCTGACACGACCTGAATTTGCCGTGGTTCAGTCCTACGCCAAAATGGTTCTCTATGATGATTTGCTGGCCAGTGATTTGCCTCAAGACGAATATTTTACCGACGATCTGATCGCCTATTTTCCGAAACAGATTCAGCGCAAACATCTCTCGGCCATTACCGGGCATAGTTTGCGTCGGGAAATTGTGGCGACCTTGATCGCCAATTCCATCGTCAATCGGGTAGGGGCAACGTTCATCAATAATGTGATGGAAGAAACCGGCCATGCTCCGGCGGACATTGCCAGAGCCTATGCAGCGGCGCGCGGAGTATTTGATTTCCGCAGCTTGTGGGCCGATATTTCTTCGCTGGACAACAAAGTAGACGCTGCCGTTCAAACCAGAATGAACCAAGCCTCAGAAGCTTTGCTGCAAGACGTTACCATGTGGATGCTGAACAACTTGCCGCAGCCCCTGGATGTTGCCCAAACCATTCGGACCTACAGTGCCGGCATTCTGCAGATCGCAGAAAATCTCGACAGCATGGTGGGTGAACTGGAAAGCGCCAGCCTGATGGCTGCTGAAGAAAGTTATGTCGTCGCCGGTGTTTCCAAGGCGTTGGCCCGCCGGGTAGCAGGTCTCGATGCCATGCGTTCGGCCTGTCATGTCGTGCATGCCGCCAACGCAAGTAACAAGGCGGTCGCGACCGTCGCACGCGCCTATTTCAGCACCGGCGCCTTTATCGGGCTGGACTGGTTGCGTTCAGCGGCCGAAAAAATCGACCCGTCATCCCATTGGGAACGCCTGGCTGTCAATGTGATCATTGAAGACCTCTATGGCCAGCAACGCGCTCTGACCCTGAAGGTGATGGACGGGGGTGGCAAGCTGTCGGGTGCCGATGCCGTACAGGCATGGGCAACCGCCAATGACGGGTCCATCGAACGGGGCGTCGGCATGATTGCTGAATTCCGCAATGTGGGGACTGTCGATATGGCGCAATTGGCTTTGGCAAACCGCCAGGTCCGGGCCATGATTGTAGGGTAGAAGTTTATTATTCGGGGGATATATGACTGAGCTTAGTGGGGAGCGCCTTCGCACATCCAAAAAAGGCATGTGGGGTTGGGCCTTGTATGACTGGGCCAACTCGCCCTACACCACCGTCATCATCACCTTTGTTTTTGGCACCTACTTTGCCAAGGGTATTGTCGGTGACGAGGTCCGTGGCCAGGAGCTTTGGGGCTATGCAGCTTCTATTGCCGGACTAATTGTCGCCATTGGCAGTCCTGTGCTGGGGGCCATTGCCGACGCAGGGGGGCCACGCAAACCCTGGCTCGCTGTCTTTACGGCGCTCTGTATTATTGGCTCTGGTATGCTGTGGTATGCCGAACCTGATCCGGGTTTCGCCCACTGGGCAATGTTCTGGGTAATTATTTCCACCGTCGGATTCGAATTCGGCATCGTCTTCAACAACGCTATGCTGCCCGATCTGGTCGCCGAGGAACGTTTGGGTCGCTGGTCGGGCTGGGCTTGGGGTCTTGGTTATCTCGGTGGCCTCAGTGCCATGATCATCGCCTTGTTGGGGTTTGTGCAGGCGGAAACCCCGTTATTCGGTCTCGACAAAGAAAACCTGGAGCATATCCGTGTCGTCGGGCCTTTGGTCGCGATCTGGTTTCTGGCCTTTGTCTGGCCCATGTTCATGTGGACACCTGACAAGGAAAAATCTTCTGCAGGCTTGGGCGAAAAAGTCTCCACAGGATTTCGCCAACTTGGTCAAACCCTGAAAAGTTTGCGCCACCATCGCAACGTCTTGCGTTTTTTGATTGCACGCATGATCTATGCCGATGGCCTGGCCACCATGTTTGCCTTCGGCGGTATCTATGCGGCAGGCACCTTTGGCATGGAACTCACAGAAGTCATCACCTTTGGCATTATCCTGAATGTCACCGCTGGTGTAGGTGCCATCTGCTTTGCCTGGATTGACGACTGGATCGGCTCAAAACCAACGATCATCATTTCCCTGGTGGGTCTGATCACCACTGCCTTCGGTGTCATTATCGTGGAAGATGTCAGTTGGTTCTGGGTCTGGGGATCATTGCTTGGCATTTTCGTTGGCCCCTCGCAAGCCGCCAGTCGCTCCCTCATGGCACGCCTGGCCCCTGCCGGGCATAGCACGGAATTTTTTGGCCTCTATGCCCTGACCGGCAAAGCCACGGCATTTCTGGGGCCCCTCCTGGTTGCTATTGTCACCGCCAGCATGGACAGCCAGCGTTGGGGCCTCGCGGTTGTTCTGGCCTTCTTTATCGTCGGCCTGGGCCTCTTGATGACAGTGCGCGCGCCGCACTCTTCGGGCGATGCGACTTAGGGCCTGTTATTCAGCAGGGTTGCTGATGGCGGCGGCGATATTATTGACGCCACCGGCAGATGCAGAACAGGTTTCCGTACCGCGCATTGAAAATGGCGTGGCAAGGCTTCGGGTCGTGCACGCGGTAAATCCGCGTTTGCCCAAGGTCACAGATCAAGAGCTTCAAACTTTGTTGGCCGTTATGCAGCGAACGGTTTCAGAGCATTTTCAAATTGAAATTAAACTCGAAGGGCCCGTTGAAATTACGGTTTCAGATTTGTTGGCCGCGATCCCGGCAAAAATTGTTACGGCCCGAAAAAACGTTATTTATGATTTCAAAACCGGCACGGGTGATCGTGAGCGCCTGCAAAAGGGCTATGTAAAAACACTCAGGCAATGGGGAACACCGCTGGCTGACCTCATTGCCTATGCGCAACCATTTTTACTTTGGCCGGTTCAGAAAAAATCTTATGAAAGCCTGGCCAAAGCCTTGGTTGAAACGCACTTGTCCAGGTTAAAAGACTGGCGCGCCCGACGTGCGGGTGACGGGGCACCTATGCTTGATAATACTTTGGTGAATGAATGGGTGATCTGGGATTTGCTCGGATATAGCAACATGCCCTTTGACGTTGTTGTCACCAATCAACCTGTCATCAGTGCTGAATACGAAGATTCAGGTTTGAATTCTGCTTTGCGCGGTGGAGTTAGCGCCGGCGGAACCAGCTATAGCAAATCGGGACGATACAAGACATATTCCTTCATCAGCACTTTCCCCTTCAGCGAATATGAATCTCTGCCCAAAGGTACATCCGATATCTCCTCACGCGATCAGGCCGTGCAGCTGGCAGGTCAATATATGGCCCACGAGATCGGCCACATGTTGATTCTGCTGGCCCACCCCTTTGACAATCCGGCATGTGTTATGCGACCAGAACCCTTGTTCCATTTTGCCGCCTGGGCGAAAAATCTGGACGCGGTCAAATGTAAGATCGGCTCCAGCCCGGCCATGAAACCAGGGGCCGCAAAAATAGGGTATCACCCTGACTGGTAATTATTCCGCTACCGTGACGACAGCCGTACCGCTGCAAGTAACCATCAACATGCTGCCGGTCTCGCCGACGGTTTCATAATCCAGATCAACGGCAATGATCGCCGTGGCCCCCAGGCTTTCCGCTTCGTCCTGCATTTCCTGCAAGGCGACATCACGGGCGTCTTTCAACACTTTTTCGTAGCCACCCACCTGGCCACCCACGACGTCGCGGATTTTTGCGAAAAAGTCTCGCACAAAGTTCGCCCCCATAATGGCCTCACCCGAGACAATGCCCCGATATTCTTGCACCCGCTGGCCGTCAATATTTGATGTTGTTGAGATGATCATTGCATTTAATCCTGATACTAGTGCCGGAAATGGCGCATGCCGGTAAAGACCATGGCGAGGCCGGCTTCGTCAGCCGCGGCGATAACTTCATCGTCGCGCATGGAGCCACCTGGCTGGATGACGGCTGTGACACCGGCTTCAGCCGTGATGATCAGGCCGTCTGCGAAGGGGAAAAAGGCGTCCGATGCGGTGACGCTACCGCGTGTCAGGGGTTCGGGATGGCCTGCTTCCTTCGCGGCATCTTCAGCTTTTCGGGCGGCAATGCGGGCAGAATCAATCCGGCTCATTTGTCCGGCCCCGACGCCTACCGTGGCCCGGTCCTTGGCATAGACAATGGTGTTTGACTTGACGTGCTTGGCCACCGTGAAAGCAAAGCGCAGGTCGGCAAGTTCGGTTTCTGTGGGCTGTCGTTTGGTCACCACCTTAAGGTCGAGGTCGGCAACCCGTCCCGCATCGCGCGTCTGCAAAAGATAGCCCCCAGCAAGTGACTTCATGGTCATGCCGGTGGCTTTTGGGTCGGGCAGGCCTCCCGTCAGCAACAGGCGCAAGTTTTTCTTGGCGGCAATAATTTCACGGGCGGCGTCATCGGCATCGGGGGCGATGATAACTTCTGTGAAGATGCCCGATATCTCTCTGGCAGTAACTTCATCCAATGGCCGGTTCAAGGCGATGATACCGCCGAAGGCACTGACCGGATCACAAGCCAGGGCATTCAGATAGGCCTCCCGCATGTTGCTGCCAAGCGCCACACCACAAGGGTTGGCGTGCTTGATGATGGCACATGCCGGGGCCTCTGTTGGGTCAAATTCACTGACCAGTTCAAAGGCTGCATCGGTGTCATTCAGATTGTTGTAGGACAGCGCCTTGCCCTGGATTTGGGTGGCCGTGGCCACGCCGGGGCGAGTGCTGGCATTGGTATAGAACGCCGCTTCCTGATGGGGGTTTTCACCATAGCGCAAAACCTCCTGACGCTGGCCTGCAACCACCAGACGGTCGGGGAAAGTGTCGCCTTGTTGGTCAGCGAACCAGCCCGCGATGGCCGCATCATACGATCCGGTGCGGGCATAGGCCTTGGCGGCAAGCTTGCGGCGCAGCTCATGCGGTGTCGCACCTTCGTTATCCTGCAGAGCGGCGATCACATCGGCGTAATCTGCGGCATCGACAACGACGGTAACAAAATCATGGTTCTTGGCGGCAGAGCGGATCATGGCCGGGCCACCGATATCAATATTTTCGATGCAGGTCGCAAAATCTGCACCTTTGGCGACGGTCTCTTCAAAGGGATAAAGGTTGACCACGACCAGATCGATCTGGCCGATATCATGGGCGGCCATGGCGTCCGTATGTTCCGCCTTGTCGCGCAGGGCCAGAATCCCGCCGTGGACTTTTGGGTGCAGGGTTTTGACGCGGCCATCCATCATTTCCGGAAAGCCGGTATAATCGGCAACTTCGCGCACGGGCACACCGGCATCGGCCAGCATTTTGGCAGAACCACCGGTCGAAAGTATTTCGACATCACGGGCTGCCAGAGCCTGGCCGAGCTCAACAAGGCCGGTTTTGTCAGAGACGGATACAAGAGCACGTTTGATAACGACTTGGTCGCGGGACATGTGGAAAACTCCGGGGGATGAGAATACTATTCAGAATTTGACTTGATCAGATCACTTTCAAATTCGGGGACAAAAGTTTTGATGAGTTGCAGGGTCTTGTCTGTCTGGCGGGCCGAAGCGGACTCGTTCAGTTGATCCAGCAAAGACTTCAGGTCGTCGTATGAGATGGTTCGCGGTGCGGCCAGCATGATACCTTCGTGGCCGGTTTGCACCAGCTGTTCGGCATCATGAAACAGCTCTTCATATAATTTTTCGCCGGGCCTAAGGCCGGAAAATTCAACAGCAATATCTTTGTCCGGCTGCAGGCCGGACAAGCGGATCATCTGGCGCGCCAGGTCCTGAATGCGTACAGGCTCACCCATATCCAACACAAAGACTTCACCCTTGTTGCCATGCGAGCTAGCGTCTGCGGCGTCTTCTTCCGGAATGGCACTGGCTTGCAAAACCAACTCAACAGCCTCGCCGGTCGTCATGAAATAGCGCGTAATTTCCGGATGAGTGACGGTCAAAGGTCCACCTGCCGCCAATTGGCGTTGAAACAACGGCACGACTGATCCGGTGGAGCCCAGCACATTGCCAAACCGCACGGTGACATATCGTGTGTCGCTTGGGCTGGTGCGGGCCAGGTTCAGGCTTTGGCAAACCATCTCGGCGATGCGTTTGGTGGCGCCCATGACATTGGTCGGGTTCACGGCCTTGTCGGTGGAAATCTGCACCATGGTACCGACCTCGTGCACCCGACAGGCTTCCGCCACATTATAAGTACCAAGGCAATTGGTAAGAGCGGCTTCGTTGGGATTGCGCTCGTTCAGGGGCACATGTTTGAAGGCCGCAGCGTGAAAAACGATATCGGGGCGATCCGTGGCAAAGACCTGATTCAATCGGGCGGTATCGCGCACATCGCCCAGCACAGCTTCGCGCGGGACATCGGCTTGTTTTTCCGACATCTCCATATCAATGCGATAAAGATTGTATTCGCCGTTATCCAGCAAGGTCATGTGGGCGGGACCAAAGCCGGCGATCTGGCGCACAAGTTCCGATCCAATCGTGCCACCGGCCCCTGTAACCAAAACCCGTTTGTCGGCGATCAGCCGTGCCATGGCGTCGCGATCCAGCACCTTGCGGGGGCGGCCCAGCAAATCAGCAATATCGATGGCCTGCAATTGCCCGTCTGTATCAAGTAGTCGGGGTCTGGCGGCACCGTCATTACTGTCAGCAAAGTCGGTCAATTTAGGCACTCGCGCCAGGGTCAGGCCCCAGGCCTCGGCCTTGTCCAGTAAGTCGCGCACTATCGGACCTGCGATGCGTTCACTGGCGATGATCAGACGTTGTGGGCGCTGACCCTTTTTATCAAGAGTCTTGATCACCTGTTCAAGTTCGGCAATCGTCGCCATCACACGGACGCCTCGAATATCACGGCCAACGCGATTGGGTTTGTCATCCACAATGCCAACAACCCGGTAGTTGGCGTTGCGGCCGCGAGACTGATCGCGAATGAACATCTCGGCTTCGTCGCCTGCCCCCAGCAACAGAACTGGAATGCGCGTGTCGGCGTTGCGTTCGAAGGCTGCACGCCAGTTACCATCTTTTAAGGCGCGATACAAAAAACGTGGCCCGGCCAACAGGAATATCAATAAGGGCCAGTTGATCAGCAACGCTGTGCGCGGGAAATCCTGCAAGCGAGTGGCGACAAACATGATGGCCAGGAACACCAGGATCGACAGGGTAACCGCCTTGACGATGGCCACCAGATCATTGAACGAGGCATAATACCAGATGCCGCGATATAGCCCGGCACGCCAGAAGGCAATGAAACAGACAGTGGTAAAGACAACGGTTGCCGGCCACAAAAAGCCTGGCGACTGTGGGGCGCCATAGGTGTAATAGCGCACCAGCACCGACACCTCGAACGACAGGGCCGCCATAAAAATGTCGTGCAGGGCCACAATTGCAATGCGCCGGTTCAGCAGCAAAGATAAGACTCCGGGTCACAGGTCATGAAACAGCCATCATGATTTGAATTTTCTTGTGGCCAAATACCACAACAAAGCCATAACTACCACTGCTGCGATCACGCTCAGCAAGATTGTTTGTGCCGGAAGGGCTGCCAGGGTCGCCGCCAGATCAATCAGGACAATATTGCAAAGCAAGATCATGATCAAAATATGGCGGTGGGCTTTGGTGCGCCGCACCCCATCGACCCCTTCAAGGGCTTGAACAGCTTGTTGATAAAAATGACTGCGATGGGCCTGCCAGATTTTCTCACCGCGAAACAGCCGCTTGAACAAAGTGACCGTCGCATCTGCCGTATAATAAAGTGGCAGGATCAAGCCAACCGCCAAAAAGCCTTGCGAGGCTGAGACCAGCAGCACCCAGCCCATGATGAACCCGAGCGGGATGGCACCCACATCCCCCATAAAGACACTGGCAGGTGGCCGGTTCCAGGCAAAAAACCCGAGGCTGACACCCGCCAGGGCGGCACCAACAAGGGCCAGGGGGGCATAGTCCGAATTGCCGAGAACCAGGCCAAATATGATGGCGAGGCCTGCACCGACGCTGCCGGTTTCCAGCGCCGTAATACCATCGGTGCCATCCATGAAATTTGTCAAATTAATGAACCAGAGCCAGGCGATACCGGCCACCAGGTGATCTACCCAGGCGGGTAACAGGTCCTGAAAGACAGGTGTATCTTGTGGTAACAAGGCGATACCCGCGGCCACAGCCATGATCTGTGCCAAAAACCGGGGTGCTGCTGGCAGGGTGTAAAGGTCATCGGCCCAGGACACAATGCCAAGGCAGGCCGCCAGAAACAGGGTGCCCGCCAGACCCCGGGCCATGTCTGCATTTTCTGGCATCTGATCATAAATAATGCCACCGCCAACGACCAGTAAGGCAGCGACCACACCAATACCACCGCCACGGGGTGTGGCGACTGTGTGGCTGGATCGTTCATTGGGCAGGTCAAGGATTGCCCGCCGGCGCAACCAGGTCAGGGCCAGACGCGTGCCAATCAGAGACAGCACCGCAGCGGCCAAAAAGGTGAATAAAAGGGTCTGTCCGAACATGCCTTGTTATAGCCGGAACCGACAGTCAGGGGAACCAGGACCCTCTTCTAAAGGGTCTGGGTGTCCGGCTCCAGATCGCTGGTTTGCAGCATTGTCAGCAGGCCCATTACGCCCAGCGAGGCAATCCACCAGCTTTGCCAAATCCCAAAGGACAGGCAAACAATGGTTAAAGCACCTGCCAGTGCAGCCGTGGCACCTGCCCGGTTTAGGGCGCCGAATTTGCGCAAGCCCAAAAGGCAGATCAAAATCAGGGCAGCCATCAAGGCGGCACCCGGTGCGCCCAGTTCCAGCCAGACCTGCAAAACACCATTGTGGGGATGCAGCGGCATATAGGTTTCTGCCAGGACTTTCGATCCCTTGATAGTGTTGTTGCCACCAGGGATGTTGCGCGAAGAATCCAGACCCCAGCCGGTGAAAGGTTTGTCGGTGATGTTTGTGGCCGTGAACTCCCAAATCTTGATCCGATGCAGGGCGGAATGTTTCAGGGCCGGGAAGTTTGCTTCAATCTGTGCCTCGCTGATGACTTTCAGGGGCAGGATGGGGGCCACCAGGACGCCGATGACGACCAGGGCGGCCAGAACATTGATACCGTTTTTACCGGTCACCATGGTCAAAAAGAACATCAAGGTTGTGATGCCCAGGGCCAGTTTGGCTGAATCTCCTTCGCCTTGAAAGATAATCACAAAGGCAGCCAGGACTGTCAAAGTCGCGGCCAGTTTCTTCTGTTGTTGCCACAACCAAATGATCGAGGGCCAAAGGGTGATCGCGACCATGCCCAAACTGGCGTTAAAGATTGTTTGCGGCCGGTATGGCAAGCCGCCTGGATAGTTTCGGAAAATCCGGGCAAGCGGCATGTCCAGGAACAGTTCCATGGCCAGCAAACAAAGCGCGAGCCACAAGCCACGAACCGCCCACTTGCCAACTTGTTCCCGGTCTTGGGCCGACAAACGACGTGCAGACCCGGCGGCGACAACGATACCGACAAACAACAAGGTGATTGACGTCCAGGTATCGAGGGCATCGCGTATATTCAAGGCCCACAAGGTACTGGCAGCAGACCAGAACAATGCCAGCACCAGAATGATTGCCAGAGGACTGCGGAACAGATTTGCTAATTGTTTGTCACGGGCGGCGATGATCAAAAGGCCAAGCCCTGTCAGACCCAACAGGATTACTTCGCCCTTGGGGGCATAGACGCTGAGCGGTAACACCAGCAGGCAAAGGAAACTCAATATTTTCGCGGAGAGGGAGTAAGTTGGCATCAACTGATCTCGTTATAAACGGCAAGGGAATCGGCGACGAATTTTTGCACTGAAAAGGAGGCTTCTGCAATGGCCCGGCCCTTCTTCGCCATGCGCTGGCGTTTACCTGCATGGGTGACCAGGTCAGTGATAGCAGCTGCCGTGGCGGCACCGTCACGGGCCGGGACCAGCAATCCATTTACGTCATGCTGGACTATTTCTCGACAACCTGGCACGTCGGTGGTGACAATGGCCCTGCCGCTGGCGGTGGCCTCAATAAGAGTACGCGGCAGGCCTTCCCGATAGGATGGCAGACAGACGATGTGACAGTCCCGAAAGACGGCGGGCATGTCGCCGGAAAACCCTTGCCATTCGATCAGGCCCTTTGCTTCCCATTGGCGCACGGCTTCTTCGCCAATGTCGGTTGGGTTGTCAGCGTCGGTGCGGCCGACTAAACGAAAGGTCGCTTCAAGGCCGTTTTCTTTGCAACGTTTTGCGGCGTCGATAAATTCATGCAAACCTTTGTCACCGATCAGGCGGGCCGGAAAGGTGACAACCGGTTTGCCCGCAGGCTCCGGCGTGACGGCAAAGCTTTCCAGATCCACCCCACAGCCTTTGATCATGTGCACCGGGGTATTGCCGATCAGACTATGTTGGCGGAACAAGGCTTCATCATCCGGGTTCTGAAAGATCGCCCGGGCATTTTTGTGACCCATGCCAAAGCCATAAAGTCCCAGCACAATCTTGCGCAGAATTCTGGTTTTCAAGGTATCGCGCAAAAACAAAAACCCGAGACCAGTTACCGCCACAACCAGGGCCGGCACGCCGCGCAGGCGGGCAACAGCACCGCCATAGGCACCCGGCTTCATGGTCACCGCATGCACCAGATCTGGTTTGATGTCGCCCATTAGCCGCCAGTAGGCCGCCAGCAATTTCAGTTCTGCGACGGGATTGGTGCCGCCGCGGGCCAGGGGGACATCATGGTGGATCAGGCCTTCTGCTTTGATACGGGCAACGGCTTGCGTCTCAAAGGGCACAGCAACATGCACTTCCCAGCCCGCCGCCCGCGCGGCAATGCCGACAGACAAACGATGGGTGATAAAAAACGGCGCATCGTTTAACAATAACAGTAGACGTTTTGATTTGCCTTGTGCCATGGCTAAAGGTTTTTCCCTTCGGCCCAGGCCTGGAACATCAGCACATCCCACAAATGATGCTGCCAGTTGCGTTTGCCAGAAAGATGTTCGGACCATTTCTTGCGAATGGGTGCCGCATTGAAATAGCCCCCTTCATCCAGGCGCTTTTCATCCAGCAAATTTTCCGCCCAATCCCTTAAAGGCCCGCGCAACCAGTCGTGAATGGGCAAGGCAAAACCCATCTTGGGGCGCTCGATCAATTCTTTCGGCACGTGCCGGTAAAGGACATTTCGCAATACGCGCTTGCCCACACCGCCGCCGGTTTTGAAGGCCATGGGCAAGGTCCAGGCAAAGGCCGCAACACGATGATCGATCAGGGGTACGCGTGCCTCCAGCCCCACGGCCATACTGGCCCGGTCAACTTTGGTCAGGATGTCGTCGGCCATATATGTCACGGCATCAAGATACATCATCTGTTGGGTAATGTCGGGCAGGTCCGGCCAGCGGTCCTGTTGCTCAACAATGGTTGTGGCGGGCGAGGCATTTTTCATGACCTGTTCATCAGGCCGCCAATGGCCGACCAGGCCGCGATAAATTTCCGCTTCCGATCCGGCGGCCAGAATACCCGCCATCTTGTGTAACTTGTCGCCTGGATTTCGTTGCCGCAATTTGCCGGGCAGGATTGGTCCCAGGGCGTCGAACATCTGGTCCCAGGTTTGCGGCGATAAAGCGGTCAGTCCCGCACTTAAGGATTGGGTTAAGGCGCGCGGCAACTTGTTTGTGCGTCGGGCAATGGCGTCGACCCACATATAGCGGTTGTAGCCGCCAAACAATTCATCACCACCGTCACCCGACAGACAGACCACCACATCCCGCCGGGCCATTTTGGATACCAGATAAGTTGGTAACTGTGACGAATCGGCGAAGGGTTCATCATAAAGTGTTGGCAGCTTCGGCACGACTTCCAGGGCCTTGGCCGGGTCGATATAAAGCTCCGTGTGGTCGGTCCCCAGATGCTGGGCGACGGCCTTGGCATGACGGGCTTCGTTGTAGCCTTCATCATGAAAGCCGATCGAAAAGGTTTTTACCGGGTTGGGATTCAGGGATTGCATCAGGGCGGCGACGGTGGAGGAATCAATCCCGCCCGACAGAAAAACACCCAGGGGCCTGTCAGCCACCATGCGATCACCGACGGCACTGCGCAACAATTCTTCCAGCTGGTCGGTGGCCTGTTCTTCCGTGCCGGTGAACGGATTGTTCATGCCATCGCGGACCACGTCTGCTAATGACCAAAAAGTTTTAACAGGCGGCAAGAAACCTCGCTCAGCCGTTTTTGTGTCGATGGTCAGGCTGGCACCAGCGACCAGTTTTTGCACGCCTTTGTAAATGGAGTGCGGGGCTGGAATGCAATTGCGTACCATATAAAGCGCCAGCGCATTTTGATCGATCTCCCGTTTAAAAACAGGGTGTGCTTCAAGGGCCGATAACTCTGAGCCAAACATAAACACGCCGCCAACCCAGCCATAATAAAGCGGCTTGATCCCAAGGCGATCTCGGGCAAGGGTCAGGGACCTGGTTTCGCGATCCCACAAGGCAATGGCAAACATGCCGGTACAGCGCTGAATGGTGGCTTCAAAACCCCATTCGACAATGCCGGCCAGTACAACTTCGGTATCCGAATGGCCGCGAAAGCTGTGGCCTTTTGTTTCCAGTTCCCGGCGCAACTCGGCAAAATTATAGACTTCGCCATTATAAGCCAGGACATATCGCCCATTGGCAGAGGCCATGGGTTGAGCCCCGTCTTTCGACAAATCGATGATCGCCAGGCGGCGATGGCCAAGGGCAAAGCCGGACGTCTCATCGATCCAGATGCCGTGACCATCCGGTCCGCGATGGGCAATTGCCGCAGCCATTCCAGTCACAACTGATGTCAGCTTTTGATCGCTGCTATCCCGCGCCGGGTCAAAAAATCCGGTGATCCCGCACATCAGATTTGTTCTTCGTTAAAGATTTGTTTCTGGCTAAACAAGTGACGGCACCGCCGGGCGGGTTGGCAACTCCGCGCCATCAATCCACATGTCGAACCACAGTTCCATCATCAACAAGGTCCAAAGTTGATAATGATGTTCCGCTTCACCAGAAACATGTTGCTGGATCATGGTCTCCACAACACTTGAATTAATCATGCCGCGCTGGCGGGCTTTTTGACTGAGTAAGTGATCGGCCAGATAATCTTTCAGATCTTCCCGGAACCACTTTTTGATCGGCACACCAAATCCCATCTTGGGCCGGTCGATTAAGTCGGTAGGTAGTAATGGCCGGGCGATGTCTTTCAGCAGGGATTTCAGTTGCCAACCCTTGAGATGTTCTTTGCCGGGAATGCGGGCGGCCATCTCCATCAACTTGTGATCCAGGAACGGCGCGCGGGCCTCAAGGCCATGGGCCATGGAGGTGATATCTACTTTTGCCAGCAAGTCGTTGGGCAGGTAAGTATGGATATCGGCCCAGGCGGCACGTGACGCCGGACCAGTATCTGCCGCAAATAATCCATCGAGCAAGTCACCTGCATCATCTGGCAACAAGGGAGCAAGGGCCGGGCCATAAAGGGACTGTTTCTGGCCTGTATCGAACATGCCGATCCATTTCAGATACCGCGCACTTTCGCTGCTTGTACTGTCGCGGGTTAGTCGTCTTAATAATTTAAGCGCACCGGGTCCGGATGCACCCTTGCCGATCAGGGCCGAGAATAATTGACGCAAAGGTGCGGGCACCTGATTGTAAATGCCTTCGGCTTTGGTGGCTTGATAGCGTTTGTAGCCGAGAAAGTTTTCATCGCCGCCGTCACCACTAAGGGCGACCGTCACATGCTGGCGTGTCAGGGCGCTAACATAATAAATTGGCAAGGCAGACGAATCGCCGAAGGGCTGACCAAACTGCCAGACAAGCGAGGGCAGCACAGACATGGCATCAGGCTCAACAACAAATTCATGATGCTCGGTACCATAGCGTTCCGCCACAGCGCGGGCATAGGGACGTTCGTCAAACTCATCGTGATTGAAGCCGATGGAATAGGTTTTGACCGCCCCGGCACTGTGCTTGGCCATCAGGGCCACGATCACACTGCTGTCGATGCCGCCCGACAAAAAGGCCCCCAACGGCACATCTGAAATCAGGCGCATGCGAACGGCTTCTTCCAGTTCAGCAGCGATTTCTTCTTTGGCATCGCTGCGATTGAAGGTTCCGCCTTTGTGTGGCTGTCCGGGTACCGGCAATTGCCAGTAACGCCGGGTACGAAACTGCCCGTCCGGCATTACGGTCAATGTATGCGCAGGAGGTAATTCTTCCACCCCTTCAAATGCTGAGTTGGGCGGCATGACATATTGATAGGTCATGTATTGATGCAGGGCTTGCAGATTTGCTTTACGGGGAAAACCAGGCCAGGTCAAAATGGATTTGATTTCCGAGCCGAATAAAAAGACTTCACCGAAGCGGGCAAAAAACAAGGGCTTTTGACCGACGCGATCCCGCGCCATAAACAAACGCTTTTCGCGCTCGTCCCACAGGGCAAAGGCAAACATGCCGCGCAAACGATCTACAACCGCTTCACCCCATTCGCGATAACCGTTCAGGATAACTTCGGAATCTGTTTCGGTGCGGAAATGATGACCGGCGGCGCGCAATTCTTCCCGCAGTTCGCGATAATTGTAGATCTCACCATTATACGTCAGCACGTAGTGGCCCTGCACGTCGTGCATGGGCTGGCGACCAGCTTCCGAGAGATCAATGATGGCGAGGCGCGTATGGGCAAGGCCGGCATGACTATCGTGCCAGATATCACTGCCATCCGGCCCGCGATGGGCGATCAGACGGGCCATGCGATGCAGCGTTTGTTCAATGCCCAGCGCATTGGGAAAAGGCGTGATGGAAACAACCCCGGCAATACCACACATATCAGATTTTATCCTCGGCTGGTTTCCGGGCAACCACTACCACATAAGGTGATGCAAAGGCAGTTGCAGGCAGTTTAATACCCATGGTTTCCAGCCACCAGAACAATCGGGTTGTGGCGTAAAGGCTGCCGTTTATCAATAGCTGGAACAAACGCGGGGCCTTTTGATCGAGAAAACTGACATTCAGGTTGGCAAACATCAGATAATGACTGTCCAGCACTTCCAGCCCGGCGTCCAGGTGCGCTCGCGCCAGCATTTCGCGTGTCATGGGCACGTGCATGTCATAGACCCGCCGGTTGATCACTTTGACGATGGCCCCGTTCAGGCCAAACATATTAGGAATTTCACTGACAATCAGACCGCCTGGTTTGGCGAAGGCAGCACAACTGGCGACGCAGGCAGCCGTATCTGTAAAATGTTCCACCAGGCCAAAAGATGTGACGACATCGAAACGTTCCAACATATCTGATGGCGGCGCAAATATATCACCTTCGCGGATATCGCCGCTGATATTGTCACGGGCGAGCAGGGCTTGTGCTTGTTGGCAACCGGTTTGGGAATAATCCAGACCGCCAATTTCCAAACCAAAGCGGCGGGCAAACCACGGCAGCCAAATGGACCTCCCGCAGCCCAGTTCAATTACGTTGGCTTTATTTGTTTCAGTTTTAAGGAAGCGGTCGAAAACACGGGAGAAAAAGCGATCAAAGCAACGGGTCAAATGATCTCGAACAGCCTGGCCATCACTGACCATAGGGTCGGGCATGTCCATGCCACCCCAAACCGTTTCCCAGTGATCTACCTTGGCCTTGTCGACCTGTTTTTCCTGATTCATTCCGTAATATTTCCGCGCCATTACAGGGCTGAGGCCTGGTTACAAGGCAAAGACCCGTCCGGCTCTTCCCTTGATCAGTTTACTAACATGGTTGTCGCACAAAAAGTAGGCTGGAACTTTGCTGTAATTTCATCAATAAAGGGTGACGTTTGAAGGACTTCGCATGATTGAAGCTAAATGACCGCGACCAAAAGCCATTCCCTGTTTCGATCCACCGCCATCGTTGGCGCGGCATCTGTGCTGCCCAAGGCTATGGTGTTGGTCAAGGATGTGGCCATTGCGGCGGCCCTTGGGCGGGGCGATGCTCTTGAAGCCTATTTACTGGCCTTGGCTATTCCTACCACCCTGGGTATTGCAGCCACTGCGGCTATGGCGCCGGTCCTGGCACCCGTCTTCATGCGTCTGCAACAGGATGCCAGCAAAGGTGCTGGCGAAATCCGGGATGTCTTGCGACAGGCAACCCTTGGACTGACACTGTTCTCGGTGGTGGTCTTTATCCTGATGTGGTTGTTTCGAGACGGTATCGTTGATCTGACAGCGCCCGGCTTCGCGCCCGAAAAAAAGGCCATGATGTCGGCGGTTCTGCCGGTGCTGGCGGCCAGTTTACTCTTTTCAAACCTCGCCGGGCTATGGTCGGGAGTTCTGATTGCCGAACGCCGCCTTGCCCTGGCAGTGATCACCCCCGCGGCTGTTCCCTTTACGATCCTGCTGGCCATATTTTCAGGCAACATGACAGCGGACGCCGATGTTCTTGCCTGGGCGACCTTGTGCGGTGCTGTTATCCACGCGGCTCTCACGGGCTGGGTTGTGCAACGGCGTGGCTGGCTGGTGGGGCCAGGCTGGCCTGCCGGGCTGTGGCGTCGCGAAGGACAGGGTCTGTTTCAACAATATGTCATTCTGGTGGTAGGCAGCCTGACCATGGCGGCGACCGATCTGGTCGACCTTAGCATGGCGGCTTCCCTGAATGCCGGCGATCCGGCTGCGGTCAGTTTTGGCGCAAAAATAACCATGATCGTCACGGTATTCGGGGCGGGCATGTTGGGCACCAGCACCTTGCCGCATTTTGCCGATCTGGCCCAGCGGGATCGCCAGGCCTTTATTCAAAGCGTCAGAAAGGTCGCCATCACAGTTGCCTTGATCGGGGCTTTGGGCACGGTTTTCATTGCCTTGTTCGGCGAAATGCTGGTGTCCCTGATTTTTGAACGGGGCCGTTTTGGTGAAGACGACGTGAAGGCGGTGGCCGCCGTGAACTTTATGTTTGCCTTTCAGGTGCCGTTTTATCTGGCGGGCATTGTGTTGGCACGGGCGATTTCTGCCATCGGCGAAAACAGGTTTCTGACCATCGGTGCGGTGATCAACCTGACCGTCAATATCGTGATGAACTACATCTTGATGCAATATATGGGGGCGGCAGGAATCGCCCTGTCCACGTCCCTGATGTATGTGGTGTCCTGTCTGTTTTTGCTGGTCATGCTATGGCGCACGCTCCGCAAACCGGGTGTTGCCTGAAGTGCGACCCGGAGGAGTTCTGAAGGGCGTAGCAATCAGATTTCGGCGCTGATCGAATCCAGGGGCAGGTGTACCCTTACGGATCCGCCCATCAGGTTCAACAAGACAAACACCCGCTCGTCATCACTGGAGCACTGAAATAGTCCGACGTGATCGCTAAAGGCTCCGTCTGCCACACGAACCTGTTGTCCGGCCTTGAATTTTGCTGTCATGCCCATTGTCACAAGGCCATTTTCGTCTTCTCGCTGACGAATTTCCTCAATCATGCGATCATTCACTGTGCCCAGTTGATTGCCAAAGCTCAGCACATATTCGACACCGGGCGAATAAGCCATGGCCGGACGTTCACCCTTGCTGACATCTGCGCGGGCGAAGATATAGCGCGGAAACAAAGGCATCTTAACCATTTCGACCTTGCGCGCATGACTACGGCGCTTCAGATAGCGTGGCAAATAAACTTCCAGGCCGCGCTCTTCAAGATTGGTCCGGGCCCAGACTTCTTCGCGGGGCTTGGTATAAAGGGCATACCAACGTTTCATGAGGTATCTCCCCACATGGCAGATGGCTCAATTTCTTCTGGTGCGAAGCCCAATAAAGGCGGCACGATAATGTGATCTCGCGGCAGGGCATCACCCAGCGATAAATACGCTCGTTGCGGCTTCGAAACGTCTGTGATCAAGGCGGCATCAACGGCATCGAAATTTGACATATCCTGCGCCAGGGGCACATGCAAAAAAGACGTTCCAGTTGATCGGGCATCAAGCACGCCAACGACGGTTACCCCGTGTTGCAAGGCACACAGCAACGCGATTTCGGCCAAGTCACCAGTGCCAACCAGGACAACTCTGTTCCAGTTATGGGCCGCACAATTTGCCAACCCATCATCACATTCGCTGCGGGCATGGCGGTAAAAATCGAAGGACCGCTTAAGATATCCGGCCGTCAGACGGCTTTTTTCGGAAAATCCCTTGGGCGTTAGATAATAGGCATAACGATTTGCCGGCGCCTGCGCCACCTTGACCAAACCTTTGCGTACACAGCGCTTGAGATAAGCATTGGTTAAACCCAGAGCGATACCGAGATCACTGGCCATTGAACGTTGCGACGCTTGCGCATTTTCATGCACAGCGTTCAGCAAATCGAGCGTAATCCGGTTTTCGGCTTCCGCACTTTGCTCTGATGTGGTGGAATTATCGGCCACCGACAGTCCCCTGGCTTGCTTCCCGTTTGGGAAGGCGATAAAAGGTTGGTTATCTTGCGTTCGTGGTGTGAACACTATTACGTTCACAGGGTGAACGTCAAGCCTTGTTCATAGTGTGAACATATGCCAAAAATTGAATATCACGTGATGCTATTCACTTGATTTGCAAGGCCAGTGCACAAATAGAAGTTCGCGAATTGGAAGTGCGCCGGGAACGGAGATATCCACAATGACTAACTCACCACAAATCGCTGTGATTGGCCTGGGCTATGTGGGTTTGCCTCTGGCCGTTGCTCTGGCAAACAAGTTCCCGGTCACCGGGTTTGATGTCAATGCCGAACGGGTTGCGGAACTTAACGGCGGCAAGGACCGCACAGGCGAAATCAACGCTGATGTGCTGCAGGCCAGCTCCCTTGCCCTGACCCTTGAAACGAGTGACATTCGCGATTTTGATATCTATATCGTTACGGTACCAACGCCCGTTGATGCGGATAATGTGCCTGACTTGTCGCCGGTGCGGGCGGCCTGCAAAACCGTGGGCGGGGTCCTCAAAAAAGGATCAATCATTGTTTTTGAGAGTACGGTTTATCCCGGCGTCACTGAAGATATTTGTGGACCTGCCCTGGAAGAAATATCCGGCCTGAAATGCGGTGTGGATTTTTATCTGGGCTACAGTCCGGAACGTATTAATCCCGGTGATACCGTGCATACGGTGGACAAGATCATCAAGGTTGTTGCCGGCCAGACGCCAGAAATTGCTCAACAACTAGCCGATATGTATGGCGCTGTTATTACGGCCGGGACCTTCATCGCCGCCAATATCAAAACCGCCGAGGCCGCCAAGGTAATAGAAAACGCCCAGCGCGATATCAACATCGCCTTTGTGAATGAAGTTGCAGCCATTTTTCATAAATTGGGTATTTCAGCCCATGATGTGTTGGAGGCAGCGCGCACCAAATGGAATTTCCTGCCCTTTGAGCCTGGCCTTGTGGGCGGCCATTGCATTGGCGTTGATCCTTTTTATCTGGCCTACCGGGCCAAGGAAGTCGGTCACAATCCGGAAGTTATCCTGGCGGGACGCCGGATCAATGACTCCATGGGTGTATTTGTCGCTGACGCCATTGCGGACAAAATGGCGGCGGTGGATTTGCAAGGGCCTGTACTTTTGCTGGGCCTGACCTTCAAGGAAAATGTACCGGATTTACGCAACACCAAGGTTGTCGATGTGGTCGCTGGTCTGAAAGCACGTGGTCTTGAAGTTGATGTGCATGATGCCATGGCCGATCCAGCTGAGGCGCAAACCTATTATGGTATCGACCTGATTTCAGATATCGAAGACGGGAAATATGCCTGCGTCATCGGGGCGGTTCCCCATGATGATTATCGACAAATGGCGGCTGACAAAATTGTCGCCATGGTCGCCCCTGGTGGTCTGATCGCAGATATCAAAGGTATGTGGCGCAAGATGGATTTACCGGACGGCTATCACCGCTGGCAGCTTTAAGAAGTTTTTCTGAAAACAAACTCATCACAACCGGCACCAAAAATTCCGATACCGCCAGGCCGGGTGATGGACCGGACCAGTGAATAACCTTTGGGTTCCACATAGGTGATTAATGCCTCAGGTGTGATTGATTCGTAGGGATATCCACCCATCCAGTCGTGGATATCGTGATAGTAACTCATGCCGCGGTCGGACTGATAATTATCGACATAGTTCTTGAAGTTGATGCCCTTGGCGATGCAGCCCGCACGGAAGATGGCAACAAACAATCCACGCAAGAATTTTCGGATACCTTCTGGTGCGCCGGTATAAAATTTCTTTTCGATTTTCCAGAGCCAGCACAAGGCTGTCTTGCGATAGAGCGCCAAACACACCAGGCCGGAAGGGCTAACCTGGTCCAGGGCCTTGTCGATCGCGCCGAACATATCACCGGTGTGATGCAATACGCCCCAGGAATAAACAATATCAAAGCCCTCTGTCTCCAGATCAAAAACGCTTTTTTCTTCGCTTTTCCAGTTCTGGTCAGGGGCAAAATTTTGCAAGACTGAAGAGGTTGTCTTGACTGAGTTTGGGTCGATGTCGGTCGCGTAAACTTCTTTCGCGCCCAGGCGCAAGGCCGACAATGTGTGGATACCCGATCCCGATCCGATTTCAAGAAAGGACCGGTCTGCCAGTTCCTCTTTTGTCAGCAATCGTTCCATGCTTGTCATGGCTCGTTTAACATGGGTTTCGTCAAGACTGGCGGCATAATCCTGCCAGTTTTCACCGAATTCAAAATGTCGGGAGACGTCTTTGAGGTCGTTTGTCATAGCCAAAAACCAGAGAAAAGCATCAGGAAAAAAATCGGGAAATTATGTCAGGCGTTACCAGCAGGCTTGTCGGTATTTTCCAGTTCGCGCTTCAAACCGGCTTCACCTATTTCTTTGGCCTTTTCCAGACGGGCGCGAACTTGCGGCGGCAGGTCTTCGCGCTGCAACGCCTCATTTGCGCCCTTGATCAGGGCCAGTGAATTTGTCAGCTGTTTTTTATCCGACGCCATAGTTACCCGCTTCAGACGTTATCCGTTTCAACAAACGAAATTACCCGTTTCAACAAATGGATATGTGTACCTGTTCTGGCCAATTATAATCGACCCATGGCGTTTCCCCAACAAAAGAAGTCAATAATCCAGTCAAGTCTTCTATCAAAATTTCAATCGGGCTTTTCGTCAGTTGTCGACCGGTACAAAGGCCCATTTGATGACCGCACCATCGGCGCCCAGTGCACCTGAAAGCACGATTTGTTCGCTGCGCCGAATGTCGCCATGACCCATATAGACGCTTTCTTCCAGACTAAGTGTCGCGCCCCCGGCATGGAAGGTCAGTCCCTTGCCTTTGGCAGTCCGTAACAGTACGGCTTCGCCATCGCGAACAATTGAAGCCTGGATATCGGGATGTAAATGAAAACGCACGGCGAAGGGGTGGCCTGATCGCTTTTTTGCGCCCTGCCATGACAGACTGTCTTCGCCTTTCAGACCACCACTTGCCGCCAGAAAATAGCGACGGCCGCAAACAATGCCAAAAGGCGCATAGCCATCATGCGCTGTTTCCAGCCAGGTACTACCATCATCTTCCATGCGGGTTGAAGTCACCTCACAACGACGCTTGCCAACGCCGCCCGGTTCCTCCAGTTCAATCGCATTGGTATCGGCCAGGGTCAACGTTGAATGGGCAGCAGTTGACCGACCGGCCATGCGCCATTCCGGGCTGCGGTGCGATCCGCAATTGACGATCAGGCGTTCACGGCCAATGCTCATTTCAAAGGCCATGGGTGCTGCATGTGCCTGATTGCAAAATAGCGGCGGGGGCGGTCCCCCCACGTCAACCAGCACAAGTGTCCCGGCGGCGGCCAAGCGTTCATAACCGGTCTGGTTCAGGCTTGTCGGAATTTTGTCTTTTGTTGTCGCGGCGGCCAAAATGGTCTCTATGTCCAGGCCCTGGGCATTGGTCGGCACTTCGTTGGCACTGTTGAACAAGGCAAGGGCACCATCGCCATGGCGAAAAAAGCGGGCGCTCAAGGCCAGTCGATTGATGGATCCGGTTAGCTCGCCTGGTGGCGCATGACCGCCTGATGCCAGGGCCTCACGGATCGAAATCAGGTCCGCCAGAACGGCAAAATGTTGTGAGGGACTGCGCGATGCGTGGCCTCCGTCCGCCAGGATTTGTTGGCTCAGTTCCTGGCGTAATTGTTCCAGGGCCCGCTCAAGACCCTTGCCGCCACCACTCAGGGCAATGGAAGACGTGACCAGCCCGAGAAGGGCTGCAATTTTGGCCCGACCCTCCGGGCTGGCTTTGATGGCACGGCCCAGATGTTTGCTTTGACGGGAAAAAGCGGTGAGGAATTTTTTACGAAAGGTCGGCTCGGCGCCTTCCAGCAAAAATCCGGCATGCGCTGCCCAAGCGGCCAGGCGCTGGCCCATAACATCGCCGCGCCAGGTTAACTCGTGCCAGTTTTCATTGCCTTCGATCCAGGTGCGGATCAGCTCACGGCCACCCAGACGCGCAGCTTCGCCCCCGGCGGCAGAAAAATGCCGCAGCCAACTGAAACCATGTAATTCGGCCCGCCAGTATTCGCTGCCCTCTAACGCCCAAGGCGGCTCGTTCAGGGCTGCGCGGGACTCACCGGCAAATTCATATCGACCTTGAAACAAAATATTGGCTTTGTCAGCGGCACCAGGCCAGGCGTCACGGATATGGCCGACAAAGGCCGATGGCGCCCCCTTGCCCAGGGTCAGGTCATAGACTTTGGTGCTAAACAAACTGTTGGCAACGGCGCGTTTCAGCCTGCCTTTTGTGGTACCGGGGCCATTGGCGTCAGAACTCACAAGCAGCCTCAGCGCGCCGCGCGAATTTGTTGGATATTATCGGCATAACATTCTGGTCCGCCCTTGAAGCTGGCGCTACCGGCGACCAGCACATCAGCGCCTGCGGCAACGATCTCTGCCGCATTGGCAGCGGACACGCCGCCATCAACCTCAAGATCGATCTTGCGTCCTGTCGCATCAATGCGTTGGCGCAGATCGCGAAGCTTATCAAGTTGCGACGGTATGAATTTCTGGCCACCAAAACCTGGATTGACACTCATAACGAGGATCAGGTCAACGTCATCCATGACCATTTCCACGGCACTGGCCGGGGTTGCCGGGTTCAGGGACACGCCCGCTTTTTTGCCCAGGCCCCGGATCAGTTGCAGGGTGCGATGCAGGTGGGGTCCGGCTTCGGCATGAACCGTAATGATGTCCGCACCGGCATCAGCAAAAGCCTTAATATAAGGATCGACGGGTGAGATCATCAAATGCACATCAAAACATTTGTCCGAGTGCGGCCGCAGTGCCTTTACGACATCCGGGCCAATGGTGATGTTGGGCACAAAATGCCCGTCCATGACATCGATGTGGATGTAATCGGCACCGGCTTGCGTAATGGCCTGAACCTCATCGCCCAGACGGGCAAAGTCGGCGGACAAGATGGATGGGGCGATGCGGGTGCTTTGTTGCATGATGCCTGTCGTAGCATTTTGGCTGCCCGTCAGCAAGCTTCACGCGGCCCAGAACCCGAGAGAATTTGGATTAATCCGAGTAGCCTGGGCACATATCTGTACGTCCTTGCCAGAAATCAGGAACGTCCTGTGTTTTATGTAGAAATTAAAACACCCTGCCTTTTCAGTGGTGACAGGTTTTACTCTTATCGTCGATCTGTGTTGGGGTCAGGACTTGCGGAATCGGGTGATGAAAAAGCCGTCATTTCCTGAAGGCAACGAATTTTCGCCGATGTCCGACGAGGCAACCAGTCCCGGCAGTATACGCACATCACCCGTTGTCGTTATGGCACCTTCGAAGCCTGGGGCTTCATCCGGCGTCACGGGCAGATGTACCAGATCAGTCCGATCACGCATGGCAGCCGCGCGGACTTCCCCTTCCTCTGGCTGCAGGGAACAGGTGCAATAAATCAACACCCCACCTGGTGCCAACATCTCGACAGCCGCTTCAACCAGGCCTTCTTGAATAGTCGACAGACGTTCAACTTCCGCCGGGCTTTTGGACCAGGCGGCATCTGGGTGGCGGCGAATTGTTCCGGTAGCAGAACAGGGGGCATCCAGCAGGACACCAGCGACCGGGGTTTCTGGTTGCCATTTGCGCAGGTCAGCCTTGACGACTGTGGCCTCCAGTTTCAAACGCGTCAGATTTTCAGACAGCCGTTGCAGCCGTTTGGATGAAAGGTCAACCGCCGTCACCGGATGATCTGTGGCGGCCAACTGCGCTGTCTTGCCTCCAGGTGCAGCACAGAGATCAATGATGGTACCTTGTGGATTATCCTTAAGGGTGTTGAGCAGCAAATTAGCCGGCAAGGTGGCGGAGACATCCTGTACCCACCAATGGCCTTCTTCATAGCCCGGCAGGTCTTCGATGCGGCCACCGGCGATGCGTCTCAAACTGCCATTGGGAAGCTCAGTTGCTTCCAGTTCTGTGGGCAGAACAGCTGCCTCTGCCCGTGGGTTCATTGTCAAATCCAGCGGGGCTTCAAAGGCGTGACATTTGGCAACCTGTCGGGCCGCGTCCACGCCCCAGGCTTCGCACCAGCTTTGCCACATCCATGCGGGGGTATTTAATTCTTCCGCCGCGCCATTTTCTGACTGTTCGGCAACCCAGGACCGGCCTTCGCGATCCAGACGCCGCAGGATGGCGTTGATGAGGCCGCGTTGAGACGCATGTTTGCCCGCCAGGCTTACTGTTGAATTAACAGCCGCATGGGGCGGCGTTTCCAAAAACAGGATCTGGGCGGCCCCCAGTCGCAGGATATTCAGTAACCTTGGATCTGCTTCCTTCAAGGGCTTGCTCAGACAACGTTTCAAAACGTCATCGATCTGGCCCCTGCGCCGCAATACCGTTGCAACCAGCAGTCGGGCAAAGCCCCGGTCGCGGGCTTCCAGGCTCGCAGCAGGTGCATCTACAGCGAAGGCCTCGTCCAGGGCCTCATCCAGGGTATGCTTTTTCTGAATGATGCGGCCCAGCATGTGAAGGGCGACGGCGCGGGCATCTGCCTTTGGTCCCGGATTTTTTGTCTTGTTATATGTCATGTGATCTTTCATGGCAGAGGGTTTAGAGCAAACGATGCGCCCTGTCGATTATTCAAAGGCTTGAAGATGATTGATTGGTCTGTTGTAGATTGATTCTGGGCCGGGATTAAATATGATGCGCCATGACTGATACAAAAAAGACGACCCCAAAAGATATTCAACAACCGGCACCAGAGACGGTAAAGCCGGAAACAACACCTGCCGGGGCCGAACCAGAAGAGTATGGCGGACCCAAAGGTCTGGAACCGACGCGCTATGGCGACTGGGAGCGCAAAGGTATCCTCAGCGATTTTTGAGTTTGGCCTGATAGTGAAACTGACGCTAGATGATCAGACTGGTCAGGGCGATGATCGCCAACAGCGACAAAGTCAGACGCCTAAAAAACATTTCGGAAGCAATATGAAAGAATTTACTGCCGGTCCACGCGGTCAGTAAAAAGGGAGGCGTCAACACCGCTGCCCGAAACAAAACATCTGCGCTGATAACACCTGCCCATACCAGACTGCCCAATGTGGGAATGATGGACAGGACAAAATAAAGTATGATCGTACTTCGAACGCGCACAGGGTCATTTGGTCCCGACATCAGATAAAGTATGATCGGCGGGCCGCCCATGCTTGTGGCACCTGAGAGCAATCCGCTGACGCCGCCGATGATGGTCGACAGCCAAATACGTACCGTCCCCTGATAGCGCCAACCCAGCGCTAGTATGATAACGAACGACAGTATTAATATACTGACGGTGCGCCGCATGATCTCTTCGTCTACGGCGACAACAATCCAGACACCCAAAGGTACACAAAGCCAGGCACCTACCCCCAGGGGGGCCAGCATTTTAAAATCGATATGCTTTCGCGCAGCCGGGACCAGCTGCAATGATACAGCAAACTCCAGAAGCATGTTCGTGGCCACAGCCTCGGCTGGACCCAGGGTATGAACCAGTACCGGGGCCATTACCATGGCGGATCCAAAGCCGGTAAAACCACGGATCAAACCCGCAACGAGAACCGCCACAGCAATGTATATGAACGATTGGTCTATAAAGTCCGGCATTATTTCATGTGAAAAAGGGAACGACTGGTTTCATTTTCGAATCGGCGATCATTCACCTCGTTCCGAAAAATGCACACCCATATTTTTTGGCTGAAAATAACAAATAATAACCGGTTAACGGGATTGAAGCAACTTGAATAGTACGACGGGCAGGCGTCGGCGAGGGTTATTCGCCTTCGTCTTCTTCAACCACTCTGCGGGCCCGGTTCATCAGGGAATCGAAAGCAGCGCGACCACGAATTTCTGCAGAGCGATCTCTGAACAGTCGTTCGTAAAGATGAATGCTATGCATGATACCAGTCATGCCAAAGGCGATTTGTGCCGGATCCAGGGTCTCCCTGAACTGGCCATTATCACGGGCTTCCAGGGCTGCCCCTTCCAGGGCATCTACCCATTCTTTTTGCACTTTGGCCAAGAAGTAGCGACAAATTCCAGGACGGTCGTCCAAGTCAATTGTTGCCGCTATGAAGATGCAGCCACCTGGCAATTCAGGGGCGTGTGACCAGTTGACCCAGTTGTCAAAATACGCGCGAAGTCGTTCTTCGCCAGGTGCCGCCCGACGGGCAGGTCGGATAATACGGTTGGCAAACATGGCCGCCGCAGCTTGCAGAACACCGAGCTGCAAACCTTCTTTTGTGCCAAAATGCGCAATCAGGCCACTTTTGGACAAATCCATTTCTTTGGCCAGTCCGCCAATTGTCAGGCCTTCAAGACCTTCAACACTTGCCTTACTGACAGCCGTGCGCAGGATTGCGTTGCGGGTATCATCACCCTTGGCCATAATTTCCTCCCAGCGAAACCGCTCCAAATATGGAACCGTTCGTTCGTTCTACTCCATAACACCTAACATATGGTCGGTAAAGCAACAAAAAAAAGGGTGGCGCGTCAGTTTGCCCCACCCCGATTTTTTAGTGTGACCGGAAGAGGGTTCCTGTCATTCCGTTTTTCAGGTGGAACGGTTCATTCTGTTTTCGATCAGATCATCAACAACTGCCGGATCAGCCAAGGTCGATGTATCCCCCAAAGCACTAAAATCATCTTCGGCAATTTTGCGCAAAATACGCCGCATGATCTTGCCAGACCGTGTTTTTGGCAGGCCCGGGGCCCATTGCAGCCAATCCGGGCTGGCGATGGGGCCAATATCCTTGCGGACCCATTGCACCAATTCCTTTTTTAACTCATCCGTTGGTTCTACCCCCAGATTAAGCGTGACATAGGCGTAAATGCCCTGACCCTTGATCTCGTGAGGCGCGCCGACGACAGCGGCTTCGGCCACGTCATGATGCTCGACCAGAGAAGACTCAACTTCTGCTGTGCCCATTCGGTGACCGGACACATTGATCACATCATCGACACGTCCGGTAATCCAGTAATAGCCGTCTTCATCACGACGACAGCCATCACCGGTAAAATACTTGCCGGCATAGGTAGAGAAATAGGTTTGGATAAACCGGTCGTGGTCCTTGTAGAGGCTACGCATTTGGCCTGGCCATGAATCCGTAATACAAAGATTACCAGAACCCGCGCCTTCAATTGGTTTGCCATCACCATCAACGAGTTGCGGCTGAATGCCAAAGAACGGCCGTGTGGCGGAACCTGGTTTAAGGTCGGTGGCACCAGGCAGCGGCGTAATCAAAATGCCACCGGTTTCGGTTTGCCACCAAGTGTCGACAATCGGGCATCGACCATCGCCGACGACTTCGTGATACCACATCCAGGCTTCCGGATTGATCGGCTCGCCTACCGATCCCAGGAGGCGCAAGGAAGAGCGGCTGGTGGATTTCACAGGATCATCGCCTTCCCGCATCAAGGCTCGAATAGCGGTCGGCGCGGTATAAAATATATTGACCTGGTGTTTGTCACAAACCTGCCAGAAGCGCGAGGAATCCGGATAGTTTGGCACACCTTCAAACATCAGCGTAATCGCGCCGTTGGCTAGCGGGCCATAAACAATATAGCTGTGCCCGGTGACCCAGCCTACATCCGCTGTACACCAATAGACATCGCCATCGTGATAATCAAAAACATACTGGTGCGTCATGGAGGCATAGACCATGTAGCCACCAGTGGTGTGCAGAACGCCTTTGGGTTGGCCAGTGGAGCCGGATGTATAGAGAATGAACATGGGATCTTCGGCGTTCATTTCTTCCGGTGGGCAGTCCGTGTCAGCGTTCGCAATCAAGTCGTGATACCAGACATCGCGACTGTCATCCCAGGCGACGTTACCGCCGGTGCGTTTGACAACCACAACTTTTTCGACCGAGCTGGACAGACCAACAGCGGCGTCAGTGTTGGCTTTCAGGGGGATAGGCTTGCCGCCGCGCAGACCTTCATCTGCTGTGATGATGATGTTTGAATCGCACCCGACAATGCGTCCTGCCAGGGCGTCCGGCGAAAAGCCGCCAAAGACGATGGAATGAACAGCACCTATGCGCACGCAAGCCAGCATGGCCACGGCGGCTTCCGGGATCATGGGCATATACAGGGTAATGCGGTCGCCCTTTTTGGCACCGATGCTTTTCAGGCCATTGGCAAACTGACAGACTTCCTTGTGCAGCTCGGCATAGGTAATTGTTTTCGCTTCGTTGGGGTCATCGCCTTCCCAGATAATGGCCGTCTGATCGCCGCGCGTTGCCAGGTGACGATCGAGGCAATTGGCCGAGGCATTCAGGGTGCCATCGCTATACCAGCTGATGTCGACATTGCCGGTAAAATCGGTCTCTTTGACTTTGCTATAGGGCTTGATCCAGTCGATCCGCTTTCCCTGCTCGCCCCAGAAAGCTTCCGGGTCGTCAATGGATTGCTTGTACATGGCCTGGTATTTGTCGTTATCGGCCCAGGCCTTTTCTGCCCATGCGTCCGGCACGGGAAAGGTGTGGTGCTCTGACATGAAGATCGCTCCCTGAAGGTAAGGTGCCGGGTTCGTCCCGGTTGTCCGGAATATAAATGATCAGTCCTCGGGGACATTACGCACCCCCGTAAACGTATGCAGTTGTTCCTGGCGATTATCCACACCTCGGGCCTAGTCTTCAAGCCTTGCCCGCCCTTGTTTCAGTGGCCAAGAGGGGCCAGATTGCATTCTGTAAATTATTCACTTCTGAAATCTTGTTTTTGTCAGGGATACACCATGCGTTTGCAACTCTCGACCTGGGCCGAAGCCGAAGCTTATCTGGCAGAAAAAGACGGCATCATCATACCGATCGGATCAACCGAACAACATGGGCCCAATGGCCTCATCGGCACCGATGCCCTGATGGCTGACGCCATAGCCATTGAAGTGGCAGCACGCGCCGATGCCATGGTTGCACCCGTAATTTCTGTGGGCATGGCGCAACATCATATGGCCTTCAGTGGTTCAATGACCTTACGGCCAACCACACTGATCCAGGTTATGCGCGATAATGTTCTGTCGCTGGCGAAACACGGATTTCGCCGGTTTTATTTTCTCAACGGACACGGCGGCAATATCTCCACCATCAATACAGCTTTTCAGGAGATTCATGCGGATGCCAGTCTGGACGGGGGCCAGGGGGGCATAAATTGTGTTTTGCGCAATTGGTGGATCGGGCCTGAAGTCAAAAAATTGTCTGCTGAACTTTATGGCGACAAGGAAGGTTATCACGCCACGCCGTCAGAAGTTTCGGTTACGCAATATTTATTTCCCAATGATATCAAGTCAGTACCCATGGAACCCGCGCCTAAACAGCCGCCGCGCATTGGTGATGCCATGGACTATCGCAACCGCTATCCTGATGGACGCATGAGCTCCGATCCATCGTTGGCTACACCGGAAGCAGGTGCGCGAATTTTTGAGGCCTCGGTCGATTTTCTGGTCGGTGACTATCTGGAATTTGCTGCTGCTGAATGATCGCTGCCGACAAACACTTTTCCGTCCACCACTTCGACAGCCACCGGCGTTAGTAGCGCACCTGGGCAGGGCGGCGAGATGCACAATCCATTGTCGATGCGAAAACGCGCACCATGAGTGGCACACAAAATATGGGTTTTTTCCTTGTCCAGGAATTGATCTGATACCCAGTCCAGTGGCCCGCCCACATGCGGGCATTCATTGTGATAGCCTTTCACCTCGTCATTGCGGCGAATGACAAACATGGGAAAGCGGTCTGTCCCGCTGCCAAACACAAACCCCTTGCCGCCAATGGCCGGAATATCTGTTAGCTCACATAATTCTGTGCCTGGTTCGGGGTAGGTTAAAGGGGGTTTTTCGGAATGATCAATCCAGCTCATTATATGGCTTCTCTTAACAGGGCTTCTCTTAACAGGGTTTCTCTTCTCAGGGTTTCTCTTCTCAGGGTTTCTCTTCTCAGGGTTTCTCTTCTCAGGGTTTCTCTGGGCGAAACGGACGGGCCATCAGACCGTTGATAATATCTTCAACGCCCTGGTCCTGATGTAATATCGCGTTCACGGCGCTACAGATCGGCATGTCCACATTCAGGCTGGCTGCTAGGTCCGTCACCGCGGGGGCGCTGGCAACGCCCTCTGCCACTGAATTTCGCTCGCCCAGAATATCATTCAGGCGCTCACCGCGGCCCAGGGCAGCACCCAGGCTCATGTTCCGGGATTGCTCTGATGAACAAGTCAGTACCAAATCGCCCATGCCGGACAAGCCCATCATGGTTTCCGACTTGCCGCCCAAAGCCCGGCCCAGGCGCATCATTTCCGCCAGGCCTCTGTTGATCAGGGCCGCGCGGGCGTTGCTACCCAGCTGGCGACCGGTGACGATACCACAGGCGATGGCCAGCACATTTTTTACTGCCCCGCCGACTTCGGCACCGATCAGGTCATCTGCCAGGTAGGGCCGAAAGGTTGTTGTGCCTATGGCCTTGATCAGGGCCTGTCCCAAATCCGGGTCTTCGCAAGCAAGTGTAATGGCGGTTGGCAGCCCTTTGGCGACTTCGGCCGCAAAGGTGGGCCCGGACAAAACGGCGAGCGGGGCCTGGGGCAGGGCCTCCTTAACGACAGTTGTCATCAGGGCACCTGTGCCTTGTTCAATGCCCTTGGCGCAGACTACGGCTGAAACGCCTTCGCGCCAGTGTGCGGACAGATCCGTGCAAATTGAACGCAGAAACTGTGCAGGGGCCACTAACAAGACAGCGTCACAGGCCGCGATATCGGCGTAATCCGAAGTCGCCTGGATCGCCGGATCAAGTTCAGCATCGGGCAAAAACATGGTGTTGCGATGTTGCTCGTTAATGGCGCTGACCACAGTGGATTCACGCGCCCACAGAACCACATCCCGCCCTGCTGCCTGTGTGGCCACTGCCAGAGCCGTGCCCCAGGCACCGGCACCGACGATACCAATGCGATTGATTTCAGATTTTGTATTCATGAGCTTATCTTGATCAGCGCGGCACGGGCTGGCAAGCCCTGCTGGCGTAACATTATTCATTATCCTGCCGAGGGCCTCGATGTGGTGAGCAGGTAAAAAATGAATAATTTCTTGACAGTTCATTATTTACCATTCATATTGTCATCATGAGAACCACAGAAGAAAGCACCCAGGCAATCATTGAAAGCGCAAATATATTTTTTGCGCGCTTTGGTTACGGCAAAACAACGATGACGGAAATCGCCGAATATTGCGATATGTCCGTCGGCAACCTATATCGGTTTTTTCCCAGCAAGCTTGATCTGGCGGCCAAGATCGTCGATCTGGTGACACAAGAATCTGTGGCCAATCTGCGCCGGGTGTCGGCGCGTAAATATCGCTCAAGTGCTGCCCGTGTCGAAGCCCTGGTCATTGCTGAGTTGCGCGAGACTTTCGAGACCATGGAAAATCGCCCGACCATAGAAGAAATGGGTCGCATCATCATGTTCAAACGGGTGGATGTGATTAACAAGGGCCTGGCTGATACCCGGAGGGTCCTGGAAGAAGTTCTGCAGGACGGCATCGCGTCAGGTGAATTTACTATTCCCAAACCTGATTTTGCGGCTGAAATGATACAGGCGGCGACCCTGAAATTTCGCTACCCACAGTTATGGTCGCGCCTGAATTTGCCTGCCCTGGAACGGGAAGCCAAAGGTGTGGTGCGACTTTTGATCAAGGGCGTACAGACAAGGTAACAAGTAGCAGTTTGAAGAGGCGATAAGGCGCGGCTTTTTTTGACCATATTATGAATAAAACGCAAAATCTTCATTAATCACCAACAGGGAAAACCAAATGACACAGCAACTTCCAACGACCTCGCAAGTCCTGAATTCAGACCAGGGTTCGACCCTTGTGCTTGGCGCAACCGGCAGCTTCGCTGGTGCGGTCACCGCTGAATTACTGAAACGAGGGGTGCGGGTTCGCGCCCTCGTGCGTAATCGGCAAAAACTGGTCGATCGTTTTGGCCAACCCGATTTACTGGAAATCGTGGAAGGCGATGTGCAAAATGCAGAAGATTTGAACAGGGCTGCTTTGGGCTGCAAAACCATCGTGCACGGGATAAACTACCCCTACCACCAATGGTTTCCGCACATGGAAACAGCGACAAATAATATCCTTGTTGCCGCCCGCATGAACGATGCATTGATCGTCTTTCCCGGCAATGTCTACAGCCTCGGCGCGGCACAGGATCGCCCCTTTACCGAGGCCTCACCCCACAAACCTGTCAGCCGCAAGGGGGAATTGCGCCAATGGATGGAAGAAGAACTTAAGTCCTATTCGGACCAGGGCGGGCGTGTGCTAATCATGCGGGCCGGGGACTATTTTGGACCCACGGCGCGCAACGGCTATCTTGATCCTCTGTTCGGCGGGGCCGCAAAAGACAAAGCCATGCTGGCATTGGGCAACCTGGCCCTGTCCCACCAATGGGCCTATGTACCCGATCTGGCAAGGGCTACAGTTGACCTGATGGAAATACCTGGCGAGTTGCAGCCGTTTGAAATTGTTAACTTCGAAGGCACAGTTGTGGCCTCTCAACGAAAGTTCATGTCTGACATCGCGCGGGTTGCCAATAGTTGTGACAAGGTCAATCGCGCACCATGGGTCGTGTTGAAACTCGTCGCGTTGTTTGACCCCTTGATCCGTGAAGTCTTGGAGATGAAATATCTTTTTGAAAGCACAGTGCTGATCGAAGGTCCGCGGTTTCATGAACTGTTGCCAGGGTTTCAGGCAACTGAATCCGATGTCGCAATACGTCAAACAATCGATAGCTACAAAGCTGAAATGAATATGCCGGTTTCTTTCGATCCGATTGCCGAGCCTGGCTAATTGTGACGGGGCGGAAGGGTCAAAATTTCCATCTCTTCCGCCACACCAGCCAGGGCATGTTTGCCCAGAGACCTCAGTGCCTCGGGACAATTCCTGGCAAAATCGCCGGACATCAGCACGGGATGGTCCAGCACTTTGCACAAGCTTTCAATACGGGCGGCTTCATTGGCGGCAGCCCCGATAACGGTAAATTCGAGGCGACTTTCGGTGCCGATATTACCGTAGGTGACATTGCCCAAATGCAGGCCAATGCCATAGCCCAGGGCAGCCTTGCCTTCTTCGATCAGTTCCTGGTTCAGAATAGCCATGCGGGCCTCGGCACTGCGCACTGCTTCCAGGGCATCAAAACAGGTACGCCCCACGGCGGCGGAAGATCTGCCTTTTATGTTGTCGTCACTAATGGGGAAGATCGCCAACACAGCGTCGCCGATAAAGCGCAGCACTTCACCGCCCCGTTCTTCGATGGCGCCGCCCATGGCATCAAAGAACCGGTTCAGTTCTGCAAGAAACTCTTCCCGTGGCAAGGCATCGGCCAGGGCAGAGGATCCGCGTAAGTCACAAAACCAGATAACGGCATGAATATCTTCACCGTCGCCGCGCTGGGTCAATCCGTTCAGAACACTTTGGCCGGTCCGTTTGCCAAGGTAGGTATCCAACAACACCGACGTATTGTCGCGCACTGTGTGGACTTCGTATAATCGCCCAAGAACAGGCAGGGCGCGATAGAATTGGCCCAGATTTGCCACGGTGAAGCCATCGGGGTGTTCTGATGTCAGGGTCAGCGTGTTGGTCTGACCGTCGGAAAACCATAAGGGCATGGCCACATAATCTGTACCGCCCGCTTCGCGTAATTCCTGCATGACAGGAAACTGGAACTCCGGATTGTCCACATCCAGGCGTTGGCGCACACCGCCCAGGCCTTCAGATACAAAACGCACCGGGCTTTGCAGCCAGGCCGGACTGTCAAGCATGCCGCGCGGGGTATTTGTGACCAGGACGCTGTCGCGCTCTTTCGTCCAGTTGTAGGTCAAGCCGATCAGTTGTGGATGCAGGGTCCAGATGCCGATATTCAGGCGGATCAACGCCATGCCTGTATCGGTTAACCGTTTTGCCAACATGCTTGTTAATTCAGTGGCAGATGTGGCCTGCCAGGCTTCGTTAATCACCCAGTCCGATAAATCGTTGTTGCGAACCTCGGTCTGATGGGCAGAAGAAAGCTCGGCACGAAACGTTTCGTTTCCGATCCATTCGTCGATGGCCTTTGGATAGAAGCAAATATGGCCGCCAACATCGATCCCTGCATGTAAGGGGTTTTCATAACTCCAGGCGATGTCTTCTCGGACACCGTTCGGGCTATGCAGGCTCCAGTGTGTGGCCGTGCCCTTGAAGGGACAAAAAGTCCTTGTGTGGCTGCGTTTCAGCAGAGAAAAATCCACGTCATCTGGCGGAATATAATAAGACGGCGTCAAATAGCTTTCGTGCAAAATGACGGCTTTTTCGGTATCTGCAAGAGTGACCCCATCAATCACAGCCGCCAGGCGATCTGGCATGGCTTCATAACTGATCTGATATTCGTCAGGAACTGGTAGCTGCGTTTGCTGTGTCATGGGAGCTTTTTCTGGTTGATTGCCGGGGGAGCGCGCTGGCCAGGAATTTCATCAATTAAAATTTAGGGCGTGTCAGGCCTTTGCGCCAGTAAAAGGTTTGTCGGTGGCCCCGGCAAGAGAATCCAGCGGCCAACGGGCCCGTGCGGAAATCGTCATATCCGACGTCAGCCCCAGTTTCAGGCGCTCAAGTCCGGCCCAGGCCACCATGGCGGCATTATCGGTACAAAGACCAAGCGGGGGCACAATCAGATCGAAGCCAGAACGATCAGTGATGGTCGATAATCTCTCGCCGATGGCCTTGTTGGCGGCAACACCACCGGCAATGACAAGCCGTCGGGCGCCGGGGTGCTGTTCTTCAAACAGACCCATGGCGCGTTTGGTCCGATCTGCCAACACGTCGCCGACAGCCGCCTGAAAAGAGGCGCATAAATCCGCATGATCCTGGTCGTTTGCCTGATCCCCAATGCTGTCCAGGGCTCTGCGTACCGCTGTTTTCAGTCCGGAAAAGGAAAAATCGCAATTATCCCGGCCTTTCATGGGACGGGGCAATTTGAAACGGCTGGCGTCTCCTTTGCGGGCAGCGATTTCAACCAAAGGCCCGCCGGGATAACCCAGACCCATCATTTTGGCTGCCTTGTCGAAGGCTTCGCCTACGGCGTCGTCCAGAGTGGTACCCAGTCGTTTATATTGGTTGACGCCTGTGACCGATACCAATTGGCAATGACCGCCGGAAACCAACAGCAATAAATAGGGGAAAGCCACATCATTGGTCAGCCGCGCTGTCAGGGCGTGAGCTTCCAGGTGATTAAGCCCGATCAGGGGTTTGTCGCGGGCGGTGCAAATGGCCTTTGCCGTGACCAGACCGATCATGACACCGCCGATCAGCCCCGGCCCTGCAGTGGCAGCGACGGCGTCCAGATCGTCGAAATCAACCCTGGCTTCGGCCATGGCCTCTGCAATCAGGCGATCCAGATGATCAATATGCGCGCGTGCTGCAATTTCAGGCACCACGCCACCATAGGGGGCATGTTCTTCAATCTGCGACAGCACAACATTACTCAGGATATTGCGCTCGCTATCGACCACAGCCGCAGCTGTTTCGTCACAGCTTGATTCAATCCCCAATACGATCTGCGTCATCTTGTCCCTGGTTTTTCCTTATCTTATGCCTTGCGCTTTTCACCTGCGGGCATTAGCACCTGATACATGGTATCGCAAGACACAACCGAAGGCACGCGCGCCAAAATGCGCATCGGCACCCGTGGCAGCCCTTTGGCTTTGGCCCAGGCCCACGAGACCCGCGATCTGTTGGTCGCCGCCCACGATGATCTTTTGACAGACGATGTTGAAATCGTCGTCATCAGCACAAAAGGCGACCGGGTTCAGGACCGTGCCCTGTCGGAAATCGGCGGCAAGGGATTATTTACGGAAGAAATTGAAGCCGGTCTCAGCGATGGTAGTCTGGATATCGCCGTACACTCCATGAAAGACATGCCAACGGAATTGCCGGATGGTTTGATCATTCCCTGTCTTTTGCCGCGTGAAGATGTGCGCGATGTCTTCATCAGTAACAAGGCGTCCCGCCTGCAGGACCTGCCGCAGGGGGCCGTGATCGGATCCGCCTCCCTGCGCCGTCAGGCCCAAATCAAAAATCAGCGACCTGATCTGGAAGTCGTTACTTTTCGCGGTAATGTACAAAGCCGCCTGCGCAAGCTGGAAGAAGGCATTGTCGATGCTACCTTGTTGGCTCAAGCCGGATTGAACCGCCTCGACATGGCTCATGTCGCAACAGAAACATTATCAATTGAACAAATGCTGCCTGCCGTCGCCCAAGGTGCCATTGGTATTGAATGCCGGGAAGGCGACAAACGGGTCCTCGACTATCTGGCACCTCTGGCTTGTGCCGATACCATGGCTTGCGTCACGGCTGAGCGTGCCGTTTTGGCCGCCCTGGACGGCTCTTGCCGCACACCCATTGCGGCCCTGGCGACCTTGAATGACGGCACGATCAGCTTGCGGGCCCTTGTTTTGCGGCCAGATGGCTCGGAAGCCCTGGAAACAACCCGGGAAGGGCCGGTCTCAGATGCCCTGGCTCTGGGTGAAGATGCCGGCGCCGAATTGAAGCAACGGGCTGGCCCCGATTTCATGACCGCCAGCTAGGTTTCAGTCATGCGTCTTCTTAATACCCGACCATTAGAAGACGCGGCGTCCCTGACCCAGGCCCTGGAAGACCTGGGCCATGATGTGATTTCTGCGCCCTTGTTACGGATTGAAGATATCGCGGCGACTTTGCCCGACCTTTCCGGTATTTTCGGCTTGCTGGCGACCAGTGCCAACGGCCTGCGCGCTTTTGCCAAAAAATCAGATAGGCGAGACATTAAGGTTTTTGCTGTTGGTGATGCCACTGCCAGAACAGCAGCCGACATGGGTTTTTCCGGGGTTTCCACAGCGTCGGGAGATGTGGAAGCTTTGGCCCAACTGGTTAAAGCAGAATGCCAACCCTCGGACGGTGCGTTGTTGCATGTGGCCGGCACCACGGTCGCGGGCGATTTGGGTGGTGAATTGCAGGCCGCAGGTTATGATGTGCAGCGGCTGGTTCTGTACAAGGCCACCGTTGCCGATAAACTGCCTTCAGGCCTGAAAAAAATGCTGTCAGCAGGTGACGTCGATGGTGTCTTGTTGTATTCACCGCGCACAGCCGCAACCTTTGTGGCGCTTGTGCTGGCGGCGGGCCTTGAAAAGACCTGTGCAACTGCCGATGTCTGGTGTCTCAGCCTGGCTGTCGCAGCCAAGGTCCGAAACTTGCCATGGCGAAACATTCACACGTCCAGGCGTCCGGAACAGGCGGCTTTGCTGGATTTGATAACCAATTGGACTGCCGGAGAACGCCCGCAACATGAGCGATAAAAAAGACAACGATCCGGACGAGCCAGAGGTCATCATTGTTCCCCCTGAGGATCAGGACATCATGCCGCCTGAAGACAGGCCTTTTGTTGATGCCGAGGCGACACCTGTAGAAGACGTCGCGGTAAAGGGGCGCTCCCGCACGGGTACCTGGATTGCCTTGCTTGTTGTTGCGGCATTCGTCGGCGGCTTTGTTGCCTGGCCAAAATTGTCCCCCACACTGGAACCCTGGCTGCCGGAAAGCCTGAAGCCTGGCTCCAGTCGCCTGGTTGAAGTGACCAAGGCGTTGGATGAATTGGCCGTGCGCATCGCCACTTTGAAGAATAATGCCATTGGACAAGATGTCCTTGTGGACCTGGAAGACCGGATCAAGCTTCGCCTCAGTGACCTGCAAAAAAGGATTGCCGAACTTGCTGCCCGTCCCGAACTGCCTGGCGACTTCATGGAGCTGGTCGGTGCCCTGAACAGTAAAATAGAAGAGACGGCCACTGGACTTAAACAGGATATGGCTGATCTCCGGGCTCAATTGATAAAGGCCTCAGCCAGCGAAACCGGCACAAATGAAAACACTTCAGACGCGGTTTCGGCTGACGAAGGTGGTCTGTTTGGCGCTCGCCTTGGGCTGATTTCAGACGCCTTGGCTGATTTGAGCAATCGTGTTGCTGAACTTGAAAACCACCCGGCCCAATCTTTGAATGGCCAACCGGCGGCAAGGCAAACGGCAACCAGTCAGAATATGGCACATGAACACGGTGATCTCGCCGCCGAAGTCTCTGCCCTGAAATCATTGACGTCGGATCTGCTCACCCGCCTTTCCATTGCCGAAGCTGGCTTGGCTGTGGTGGCCGAAGCAAATACCAGAACAAACGCCGACAATACCAGCACCAGCAATATCAGTGCAGCTCTTGTCGTCGCGGCAGGCCAATTGCGGGGTCGGGTTGAAAGTGGCCAGGCCTATAAGTCTGATTTCAAAACGGTTCAGAGTCTGGTCGGTGACAACGCAAGCCTTGCACCTGCCCTGTCAGATTTGCGATCCAGTACTGATGGCGTACCGGCACTATCTGTATTGATGCGTGAATTCGCGGATACTGCACCGGCGATGTTGGCGGCTAACCGTTCTCCCGCGAATGGTTGGATGGAAAAAATTGGTCAACGCCTGGCGTCGCTCGTCACCGTCCGCCGGACCGGACATGTTGATGGTGACGATGCAGCGGCGCGGATCGCCCGCGCGGAAAATCACCTAGCCAGCGGCGATCTTGCAGCTTCTGTTGCCGAACTGAAATCCCTGCCCGCACCTGTCGCTCTGGTTGCAGCCCCATGGTTGCAGCGGGCCAGTTTGCGCCTTAAGGCTCTGGCGGCCCTCGAGCAATTGACCCGGCACGCCGTACAACAGTTGGCTCAACCTTCGGAGGCTGCGGAATGATCCGGGCCACAATCGCTTTCGTCGCCTTGTTTGCTGCGGCCCTGGCAGCAGCCTGGCTGGCGGATAATCCCGGCCAACTGGTGGTCAACTGGCAGGGTTGGCGTCTGGAGGCTCCGGTCGCTGTTGTCCTGATCGGCTTGTTGCTGTTGTTTGGCCTGGCCGGATTGCTTTACCGCGCTTGGCTTTGGCTTGGACGTTCACCAGAAGTGTTGGCACGTAACCGGGACCAGCGCCGGGAACGCCAAGGCTATGAGGCCCTGACAAAAGGCCTGGTCGCTGTTGCCGCCGGAGATGCATCCCAGGCCCGCACTTTGGCACGGCAGGCCGAGAATTTATTGCAGGCACCACCGTTAACCCGTTTGTTATCCGCTCAGGCCGCCCAGCTTGACGGCGATGATGTTTCGGCCCGGCATTATTTTGAAGAAATGCTCGATAGCAAGGAAACGGAATTTCTGGCCTTGCGGGGTTTGCTGACTTCGGCTCTGCGAGAAGGGGATCGTGTGGCGGCGCTTGATTATGCCACTCGCGCCCATCGGGCCCGTCCGGATGCAGACTGGGCCACAAAGACCTTGTTTGATATTCAGGCCCAGGCTGGATTGTGGAAAGAGGCCCAGGCCACGCTCGCCGATGCCAGTCGACAAAATGCCATGCCTGCTGAAGACACAACACGTCGCAAAGCCATTGCCCAATATGCCCAGGCCCAGGCCGCTGAAGCTACCGGTGATCGCCGCGGCGCGCTTAAACTGTTTGATCAAGCTCACAGTGCAGCCCCTGGCCTGGTGCCCGTGGCTGTCGATGGTGCTCGGCTTCTGTTGGCGGCCAAAAAAATCCGCCGGGCATCAGACATGGTTGAAACCTGTTGGCAGGAAAACCCCCATCCGGCCCTGGCAAACATTTATCAGGCGCTGTGGTCAAATGAAAAACCAGGATATGTGATGCAGCGGCTGGATCGCTTGCATGCGCTCAGGCCCGGCAGTCGCGAAGGCCGTATGGCCCTCGCGGCCAAGCAGATCGAAGCCCGGAAATTTGAAGATGCCCGGACCCTTTTGGCCCCCCTGGTTGCCGATACTGTTTCATCGCTCCCTGAACAACGCCTTTGCCGGTTGATGGCCGACCTGGAAGAAGGGATGAGTGGTAACGCTGCTGCCGCGAGGGACTGGCTTGTCAAAGTGGAAACCGCCCCCGCAGATCCAGCCTGGGCCTGCACCGAATGTGGTGCCATCACGCCAGATTGGGCACCCCATTGTCCGGCCTGTGAAGCCTTTGATGCGCTGGTCTGGCAGGCCTTGCCCGAACCCGCAACGGGATCTTCCAGCGCCCCGGAAGCCTTGGTGGATCAAGGCGTCGCCGCCCAACAGGATGACCCGGATATAGCTGCACCAAGCCACGCCCCAACACCAGACATTGACGAACGGCCCGCTTCGGCGTAATTTCGCGCCGAATTCCGCAAGGCTCGTGACTTATCCCGTCCTTGCAATGATATCGTGCCGCAGTAGCTCAGGGGTAGAGCAACTGATTCGTAATCAGTAGGTCGGAGGTTCAATTCCCCCCTGCGGCACCAGTAATATCAATGGCTTAGCTGGAAACGGCTAGGCCATTGTTTTGTTTTTGGTACCCTATTGGTACCCAAATACGTTTGCTGCACTTCAGAATTTAACCCAGCCACCTATGTACTGAAGACACAAAACAGCCCCCCACTCCCCTGATCACCATTTACCACCCTATATGTCGGCCTTACATCGACTTCCGGTTAGTCTCCGGGGCAGTTTTTGAGATGGCCAGCGGAAAATATTTCAAAAAATTTTTAGGATGTGGTCGTAGGCAATGCACCGGGGTGCTGTCAGCCACCGTATACTGGCTACATCAACATGGTGGAGCGGCAGTAGAAGCCAACGCTGGATCGCGCAGGTGTAGGTAGTGAACTGGCCTAGCCTCTCAGTTACTGTGCCATGTCTACGTGGAGTGAGGTGGGGCTGGCACCCATGCCTGTACAGACCTTTGCAGGTCATAGTAGCCTACAAATCACGGTGGACCGCTACGGTCATCTGTTTCCATCAGACGACCACAAGGCCGTGTTGGACACGATTGCAGGGGAGCTAATGGACTGATTATGGACGAGACGGATTATAGCGATCTTGATATAGATGCTCGGATAGTGAAATTGCGAGAAGAGCATCATCGAGTATCGGTACCACAGCTAATAGAGGGCCTTGTATCAATTCTTATCAAATGCGCAATTTTTTCCTTGTGCTTGGTTGCGATTATCGAATTATTTCCTGACTGGCTTACCTTACTTCCTGCACTAATTGCTGTCGTAATCTTGATTTTTATGTGGAAGTCGTTGGGCGAATTTGCAGGGAAGGCTGAGCGCCTCGACAGGGAATATTTTGTCCGCTGTTTAGGACAGGCGAGAACAGCAGAGGACTTAGAGCATATGGGTTTACCCCGAAACGTATATGAAAATGTATTGGGGATATCTGCGGACGAGTTATCTGCGGAGTGGGATGCTTTTGGTTCTCACAATGAGGCTCGTGAAAGAATGCTTCGCCG
>Ga0233443_1000411_pt1 | contig 47543 bp, 45 predicted proteins | sample SI_123_September_2_FD_182784 | JGI IMG/M metagenome (GOLD analysis project Ga0233443, IMG submission 182784) | Seawater microbial communities from Saanich Inlet, British Columbia, Canada - SI_123_September2016_200_MG | ecosystem: Environmental > Aquatic > Marine > Inlet | place: Canada: British...
GATATTTGTTAATTCCAAAGTTTGATTTTTGCGCACTGAGGTGAATTTCACGAAATAAATTTTTAAAAACCAGCTGGAATTCACATACAAACGCATATTTTCATAATGAAGTTTCGGATTCAGGTTATAATCAATCCAGGGTCATTAAGACCTTAACCGAACTATCTACAGCATCACTACTGATATAACCAATGCGCTTTGATGACTCATTAACCCATTCTTTAACGCTGCTGTTATCATCCATCGTTTTTGGAGGGAAACTATTACCTTTAAACATAACTTTTGCCCAATAAGCTTTAAGCTTAGAAGAGCTTTTCTTCACAATTTTTTTATAAAATATTTTTCTATCACCACTGCCTTTTGAAAGGTCAACCCGCTTGGGAGATATGCCACCTATTTTAACTTTTTTACCAAGCCAAATTCGTTTGAGTTGTTTTGCAGTCACACTATCAGCAGGAAACGAGGCGCTTGCAATCACGGAAGTTCCCGCATAAACACTCGTTGTCATCAACAAACAACCTGCTAACACAAGTTGTATAAGATTTTTTTTCATGATTCCCTCTCATTTTTTATTATTTAGTTATTGTTTTTGGTAATTAACCAAGGTTTACTGGGCATTACATCATTGATAGTAGCTTAGATTATAAACATGTCAACGCCATAACCGACAAAAACACTACATTTATTAACAAACAAATAAAACAAGAGAACATGAAAACAAAAAAGTCATATATTTCAATTAATTAGATAAACGTCACCACAAAAAACACATCAACATATTTCATCAAATAAGTCTTTAAAGCACTATTATTGTGCACTAAATTAATAACAGGAAAGACAAAAAACCCAAAATGGTGCGCAGTTTTAGTGTAGCGCCATCTGTTTTTCCAAATTCAAAATGCCTTAGGGACGGAAAATAAATAACACCCCTTTCCTTAGGGGCGAGCCTTCTGATAAAACGCGTCACACAAATCCTGCAAACGTTGCTTATTTTTTCCAAAATCGGAATGACCGATTCTGGATTCTGAACGCAAATGAATTAGCTTCTTCTCATTATCCAGCCGAGCCATTAAATCATCATTGAACTTGAAAAAAGAGGTTGTATAAACGGCATGTAATTTAAAATTTTGATCCACTCTAATATCACCACCCGATTGTTCGACCATTTGCCTAAAAAGATGCCACGCTTTTTCCGCCTCCAAACCATCAATTGAAAGGGGTTCAATCCAATGGTTATTTTGAGCGTATTCACTGCACAAACAATTTGGCTTATCAGGGCATTCTGGTAATTTATCACCAATCAGGACATGACCATCACCATTTTTTGACAGAAAAGCCATCATAAATCCTAAAATCAGAATGACAACAACAATAATAAGACCTATTAGTAAAAAACCTTTAAATGACATAACATATACCTTAAAAACCATAACATTAGATGTTTTTCAGTCTTTTATCTATATAAAAGCATGATACAATTACGAAATTTTTTTAATCATTGATATTATGGAGAAATCATGCCTCAAACTTTTAACCCCCCCATCAGAACATTAATGGGACCTGGTCCTTCTGACGTCCACCCAAGAATTCTTCAAGCGTTATCCAAACCAACAATTGGACACCTTGACCCTGAGTTTGTTGCAATGATGGATGAAACCAAGTCATTATTACAATACGCATTTCAAACCAAAAATGAACTGACCATTCCCGTTTCAGCACCAGGTTCTGCAGGCATGGAAACTTGTTTTGTTAATTTGGTTGAGGCAGGTGACGAAGTTATTGTTTGTAAAAATGGCGTATTTGGTATGCGCATGATTGAAAACGTTGAACGATGCGGAGCCACGCCCATTGTCATCTCTGACGACTGGGGAAAACCAGTTGATCCCAACAAACTGCAAGACGCTTTAAAAAACCACCCTAACGCAACAACGGTGGCCTTTGTTCACGCAGAAACATCCACTGGAGTTGAATCGGATGTAAAAACATTGGTAGATATTGCACATCAACATGACTGCAACACCATTGTTGACGCTGTAACTTCTTTAGGAGGCATACCACTTAAAGTCGATGAATGGGGCGTTGATGCTATTTATTCAGGTACTCAGAAATGTCTATCGTGCACACCAGGCTTATCACCTGTTAGCTTTAATGAGCGAGCCATTGAAACCATTAAATCTCGTCAATCAAAAGTTCAAAGTTGGTTTCTTGATCTCAATTTAGTCATGGGATACTGGGGAGAAAACACCAAACGCGCTTATCATCATACAGCCCCCATCAATGCACTCTACGGCCTACACGAGTCATTATTGATGCTACATCAAGAAGGCCTTGAGAATTCATGGAACAGACACAACTCACATCACCAAGCGCTTAGAGCAGGACTAGAAGCCATGGGAATGTCTTTTTTGGTTGACGAAAGCTGCCGATTACCTCAACTTAATGTTGTTTTTTCTCCAGATGGAGTCGATGAAGCCAAAGTAAGATCAAGATTATTAACAGAATACAATCTTGAAATAGGCGCAGGCCTTGGCGAATTTGCTGGAAAAGTTTGGCGCATTGGATTAATGGGCTATGCAAGCCGCAAAGAAAATGTCAATTTGTGTCTCAGCGCATTAGAAACTGTTTTAGCTGATATGAACGCCCCTATTGAAAAAGGCGTGGCTCTTCATGCGGCTCAAAACAGCTATAATCAAATACCTATTTAGGGAGACAGGTAACAAATACCTCGATATTGCGCAGAATTTTTGTTCGTCTTCTTTGCCATAATTTGCCATAAAAATAGGCGTGTAGTCATTCTACTCAACTGTTTTTGTGGTAAAGGAGACGGACAAAAAGGCCAGTAAGATGGGTAGTTTATTTATTGCGAGTTGCCTAATGGGTTATTTTTAAATTACCCCTAAATTATAAGGATAGGATACACACTTCTTTCTCATACCATCAATGCCTGGGCTTTAATGGCAGATGAATATAAAAGGTACTGCCCTCACCAACAACAGATACGACAGACATTGTTCCATGATGAGCCTTAATTATATCAAAACAATACATCAACCCCAGTCCTGTACCTTCTTCTCCCATGGTTCCCATTGTTGATTTGCCTTCCACAGGTTCAAAAAGATTATCCAGTTTACTTTCTTCAACACCCACACCAAAATCTTTAACGGCAACAACAACCTCATCATCAGTATAAACGGTAATTTCTATGTTACTTTCTGGATAAGAAAATTTAATGGCATTGGTAATCAGGTTTTGCACCACTTCCTGAATTAAATATTTATCCGCATGAATGTACATGTTTTTTGGGACATTATCGACCAACTGAATATGTTTTTTATCTGCCAATAACTGTGTTTTAGCAATCGACTCTTCGACCAATTGATGCGTATCAAACAACTGTAATTTGACTTTTATTTTACCGCCCTCAAGGCGACTGGAATGCAACAAATCAGCAATCATATCTAACTGCTGATAGCCTGTTGCAATGATCATTTCTAATATTTCTTTATGATCTTCATGCAATGGCTCAATTTCATCAGACACCAGCAACTCTAAATGACCGAGCATTGCACCAAAAGGACTTCTTAAATCATGTGCAACCAAAGAGACAAACTGATCTTTCAATCGAGTGGCTTCTTCGGCTGCTTCTTTTTCTTTTTTTAAATCTTCCTTCAACTTTTTATTATTATAAACAATATTAATCCGTGCTTTTAGCTCTGCGACATCAAAAGGTTTGATGACATAATCTATTGCTCCTAACTCCAGTCCTTTAACTTTATCGATGGTATTATCTATTGCTGTCAAAAATATTACTGGAATATGCTCGGTGACTTTATTAAGCTTTAACATTTTACAAACTTCAAAACCATCAGTATCTGGCATAATCACATCAATCAAAATGACATCAGGCACCACCTTAACTGCTTGCTTGAACCCTGACTGACCATCAAAAGCACTGATAATTTCAAAATTATCTTTTTTCAGCCAAAACTTCATTAATTTATGAATTTCGACCGAATCATCAATGATTAACAACTGGGGCATACAGTCTTTCCTAAGGAATTCAACAATATTTTTTGGGAATTAAATGCACAAAATACTTACACAGATACTCTAATAATAGAACACGGATGACTAACCTGCCACATATAAAGGTTTGAAGGGAATATTTTTTCAGATAAAGTTGAGTTGAGGCAACTTGCCTACTCGAATAAAACTTATACTGCAAGAGCACAAACTTGCATTGAAGCGGACAAGCCACTTAATTTAGCTTTTACCCTGTGGGATAAAAAACAAATATAGAAATGATGTGGGGCTTTCACCCACTGCGGACAGACGGGCTGACCTCAGTACAACTGCTACCCATGCACCATCTCCGCCTTAGTAAGTTTGCCTAGGATTGCATACTAATAAGTGATGGTTGTTCCGTTGAATTGTACTATTCTGACTTGTCTTTACGCATGGCTCAGAATATTTTTAATTGTACATGCTTTTAATGATATTAATAGTGCAAGATAACATTTCTATAAAATCATTAATTAATAAAATAAGGGACGTGTGCGACCCTAAACTAATCTCTAACAGAAAGACCCGCTAAAATTTTTGACTGAGAGCCCGACACCCCCATTGATCGATCGATAAATTGTTGCTTCAACGATGGAAATAAATCAAGGCAAGACATCCCAATATTTCTAATAGCTCCAATCAAAAACAGTGGGTTATTAAAAATTCTAACAAACCCTTCGGTCATTAACAGGGTTTTTTGATGATCTGATTTTCTCAAACTCTCATAGTTTTTTAAAATACTTTCAGCACCAATATCTTCACTGGCGTTATTTGCCTGAATAATTTGCTCTGCCAGAACAACCACATCTCTTAAACCCAAATTAAATCCCTGACCAGCTATTGGGTGAAAAGCATGGGCAGCATTACCAATTAAAGCAACACGTTGCTTAATCAGTTGTTCGGCATAAATAAAATCTAACGGATAAGAAAGACGATTTCTCAATGAATGAAATTTACCCACTCTTCTACCAAAACGTTTTTGCAAGGTTTCTATAAAATGTTCATCTGATAATTGTTTGATGGATTCAGCTTCATCCTCATTGACCGTCCACACCACTGCATATTGACCATCCTTCATCGGTAAAAGAGCTACAGGCCCTTTCTCAGTAAACCGCTCATACGCGACACCTTGATGATCTATTTCAGGAGTAATAAATGTGACAAAAGCAATTTGTTGATATTTCCAATGAGAAACGGGTATTTTTAATTGCTGACGAATTTTTGATGACTTACCGTCTGCCGCAATAACCAATTGAGCAGAAAATTTTTCATTGACGTCATCCGATTGATAGACAACAACTTCGTTACCAACAGACTCCACTCGCTCAACATTCACAGCACAAAGATAGTCGATATCAGACTGTTCTTTTAATTGATCAGATAACACCTCACCTATTTCACCCGCACTACAAACATAGCCCATAGCGTCAACTTTTGACTGCTTTGCAGATAGCCTTGTAAAACCAAATCGACCTTTATCTGAAACATGAATATTGGTAATAGGCTGTGACAAGGGCAATAATTTTTCCCAGACACCCATTGCCTCAAAAATCTGCCGACTACTATAAGATAATACAATTGCACGCTGATCATACTGGCTATTTTTATGATGACTTTGACTGGCTTCACACACTGCAATTGACAACCCGTGTCCGCTCAGCATCAGTGCCATACTTGCACCCGTCATACCACCGCCAATAATCAGAACGTCATATTGTTTCATTATGAATTCATCAAATATTCAATTTCTTCAATTGTTTTAGGCAATGCTTGAGTCAAAACATGATGTCCATCTGCTGTAACCAAAACATCGTCCTCAATACGAATACCTATGTTTTTCCATTTATTGGCCACTTTGCTATGGTGCGAAAAATAAAGACCAGGCTCTACCGTTAATACCATACCCATTTCAAGCTGTCGCCATTCATCTTCCACCTTATAATCACCAACATCATGAACATCCAACCCCAACCAATGCCCTGTTTTATGCATAAAAAAGGCTTTATAAGCACCGTCTTTAATGAGTTTTTTCTTTGATCCTTTTAATATTTTCAGATTAATTAAACCTTCGGTAATGATATCAACGGCAATATTATGAGGATCATCCCAGTGGATACCTGGTTTAATTGCTTCAATCGCAGCATTTTGAGCATCCAGAACAATTTGATATAACAATTTTTGATTTGTTGTAAATCGACCGTTAACAGGAAATGTTCGGGTAATATCAGCAGCATAGTTTTGGTATTCGGCGCCCGCATCAACCAACACCAAATCACCAGATTTTAAACTCTCATTATTATCAATATAATGCAAAACACAGGCATTTTTACCGCCACCAACAATACTAGGATAAGCAGTTGATCTTGCTCCCTGAGTAATGAATTCATGGAGATATTCAGCTTCTAACTGAAATTCTTTCATTTTTGGGCGAACAGCTTTCATCGCTCTAATATGGGCTTCAACAGAAATATCTGCCGCCATTTGCATCAGTTTAATTTCCCAGCTTTTTTTTATGAGGCGCATTTCATGCAAAACATGATCTAAAGAAATAAATTCAGTGGGTGGGCGCCCCCCTTTTCTCACATTACCTCTCAGTTGGTTCAACCATTCCAATAATTTGATATCAAACTCAGCATTACAACCCATGGGGTAATAAACCTGATCTCGGTTTTCCATTAAACCTGGAATAATTTCATCAATATCTGTAATTGGAAAGGAATCATCTGCGCCGAACTCTTCACAAGCACCTTCAAGACCAGTGCGTCGCCCATGCCAAAGTTCTTTGTTATCATCTTTTTCACGACAAAACAGGATATATTCGGCCTGTTCACGCCCAGGAATCAAAACAACCAATGCCTCAGGCTCAGAAAAACCCGTAATATAGTAAAAATCACTGTCTTGTCGATAAATATGATCGACATCTCGATTTCTATTCGCCACTGGAGCTGTCGGTAAAAAAGCAATGCTGTTTGAACCCATCATTGCCATCAATTCTTGCCGACGCTTTTTAAATTCCTGTTTTTTTAATTTCATAATTAATGTAGCGTCTGACTTCGATTACCCATCTGATCATTGACAAATTCCCAGATACTCATCACACCAAACCGCACATATTCTTCTAGCTCCATATAGGCCAATTCGGCAGAATCATCTTCATCTACTTCAGTTGCAATTAATTTTGTTATTTCCTGCAAGTCATGAATGAATTCAATGATATTTTTAACACCTTCAACTTCTGAATTAATTTGATCAACAACACCAGAGATACCCAAACCATAGAGATAGCCATGACACCAAAAAGACAATGCTTCCGTTCTTGCAATCATCGAATCTTCGACGTCAGGCAATAATAATTGAAAACCAAAATCATCATCTTCCAATTGATTAACGGTTAATTTAAATAGCTGATCAAGCACCCATTCACATGAATCATCAACAGAATCACCTGGTTTCCAGTTTTCAATTAATTGTGCCAACCAAATATCTTTGACACGACTTGATTTTAACGCCATCAAACCACACAAAATCCCGTGTGCTTCTGATGCATGAGACAACACATGCGTTTCTTCCAAAATAGAATTAACATATTGGTAATTCCACAACTCTACATCTAATTTTGTTTCAGTTCTCAAATGATCACCTCGTTAAATTATATTTTATTTTTTTACTACTCAACACGTTTAGATTTTACCCGAGTCCAAGGCATTTTCGCACAGAAAATGTGAACATATTAGATATAAGTAGGTGACCTTAATTATATTAACATTTTCACTCCATATTTTCCGCCCTTTGGCACTACTACTCTGACCGAATAGAGCTCTATGCAATCAGAGCAGTAACACCAAAGATCAAAAAATCTTGAGAGAAAATTTTGTTAAGATAATTATGGTCACCTACTTATGTGATCATTATGAGTACGAAAACAACACCAAAATCGGATAAAACCATGAATATGCTGAGTCATTACTATTTTTTTTGCAAACCCACTGTAAAAGGAAAAGTCATGTCAGATGAAACTTCAATTTCAGTCTCCATATCAAAATAACCTGACTTGGTAATTTTAACTTGATAGCTTCCAGGTTTTAACTTAAACCTATATGGACTGTGTTTTTCCTGTTGCTTTCCATTAAAAAAAACAATGGCATCCGTTGGTTCGGTTTTAACATAAATAAAACCTGGCTCAACAACTGGCTCAGAAATAACGGGAACAGGCACAATCTTAACGACCTCCTGTTTTTTTACAATATTTTCAGGCAGTTTGGTCAAAACTTCCTTGCTTTCTTCGCTTTGTTTTATTTCTTTAATTTCTACTGGTTGCTTGACAATCACCGATTTCTTCATGAAATCATCTTTCAATCGTTGTTCCACAATATTCGCCTCTGGCTCGACAACAACTGGCGATGACTGAATTAACCACCAACCAACACCAAGAGCCAACACAACCAAAACACCAACCACTCCCAACACCAAACCAGTATTTCCTGTTTTTGTTTGCTTTATTTTAGGATCTACATCAAAAACAGTGTCTGTTGAATTATCGCTACAAACAGTATCTGCATTGTGACTGTCATCATGATCATCATTTCCACCTATTTTAATAGTAGAAAAATCTCCTTCCCTAACCGCTCGGTTAATATCATCCATAAACGCTTTGGCAGTTTGATAACGATTTTCTCGATTTTTAGTAATGGCTTTTTTTAATATGGCATCAAATATGGCAGGAACTTGAGAATTTAATTCAGACGGGCTGAGTGGATGAACTTTCAAAACCTTATGCATTATGGTGGCGATGTTACCAACAAAAGGTTTTTCACCCGTTAAAAATTGATAAAAAATAACACCTGCTGAAAAAATATCCGAACGTCGATCAACCTGTTCACCCGTAAACTGTTCGGGTGACATATAACTCGGCGTCCCCATAATAGAGCCCGCTTGGGTCAGATTAGAAGTATCAATTCTAGCAATACCAAAATCGGTTACTTTTATGTGACCATCTGCCATTACTAAAATATTGGCGGGCTTGATATCACGATGCACCACACCATTTTCATGCAAATAATTTAAAGCATCTAACAACTGGGTCATTATTTTTACAATGGTTGCAATATCAAACCGTTCATTATTATCAAAAAACTCTTGTAATTCCTGACCTTCGGCAAACTCCATGGCAATGTAAAAAATACCATCATCTTCTCGAAAGTCATAAATATCGACAATATTTAAATGATTTAAACGCCCTGCCGCTTGTGCTTCACGTTTAAAGCGCTCCAGTAAAGCTTCTCCATCTCCCGTTTCTAATAATTCACGGCTGATGGTTTTAATGGCAACAAATCTATCGATAAATGGATCATGACCTTTATAGACCACTCCCATTGCTCCACGACCAAGCTCTTTATCAATTTCATATTTACCCAGTTTTTTTAATTCAGACATAATTGATCCAAGCGACTAATTCATTACAATAATAACTTCAGCATTATCCAGAAAACCATTTCTTATCAGATTTGCTAAAACTTTTGAAGCATCTTTGCCCAACACAATGTCTGTTCTTGTTTTACCATAGGTACGTAATGCTTTAACCACAACTGGACGTGATCCAATTCGCGCATGTGATTTGGCTTTATTCAAATCACTCATAAACAAGGAAACCAGACGGCCATTCTTACGGGCATCTACTTTATTAACAGTGGTCGGGTAAAGCACCCCTCCCCTTAACTGGCGAAGTTTAGGACTCATAGAAAATAAAAAATTTGATCCTGAAGCATTAATAATCAATCCTGTCGGTTCACCCTTAGCTTGTTTTTTAGTGCTAACTGGCTCTTGCACAAAATTTTCAACACGTTTTAAACGCTCATGAATATCATCAATTTTTACTTGCCACAACTGTCTTTTTGCCGTTCCCGCATGAGCAGCTGGAAACCAAGATGCCAAATTATTTAAAAAGGGTTGTATACCCTGATTCCATGAAACTTGATCAGAATAATTTTTAGCATAGATAGTCGATGCCAATTTGCCTTCCATTGGCATCACCATTTTAACAACACACGTACCATCGGATTCTATTTTTTTGCTTTTAAGCCTGGCACCTTTAATAATTCCAGAGACTCTGGTACGAATTCGGTCACTTTTCAACATGTAATTCTCCACCATTGTTTCTGACTCTATTCTAACACCTTTGGTGGTTTCTAGCAGATTACGCTGAGCATCCACTATGGCTGCACGACAAGCCAGTATTCTTGCTTTAGCCCGACTCCTAACTCGTTCAGATGCCAAACCCACACCTTCTGAAACGACCTGCCCTTGACTCCAGTTGATATTACCCGACGCACTTACCCATTCAACAGCGTCGCCAAATTGTTCTGCATAACCATACTGTCCATTCAACAAACCAACAAAACAGAACAATTTTATTACTCGTTTTATATTCATAATGGGGCTTCCTCAAAAATTATGTGTAAATGCTATTACAAATGTTAATCTGTTTGGTATTCTATATATAATTAGAGATAAAGTGAACCTGATTAAGCCTAGTTTTATGATTTTTAGGTAACACGCAATAAATAAACCACCCATATTGCGCAGAAATTTTGTTTGTCTTTTTTGTTACAAAAATAGGAGTGTAGTCCTCTACATAACTATTTTTGTAGCAAGGAAGACGAGCAAAAGAGCCAGTAAAATGGGTAGTTTATTTGTTGCGAGTCACCTTGACTTAGGAATAACATAATGGAATCAAACCACACCACAAATACTGAACATTTCCAACCTGATATGAAATCACTGGAATCAAAAACACTGGAATTAATTAATGCGTGCCAAAAATTAAGTGAAGAAAATGATTCTCTACGTCAACGCCAATCTATTTTAGTGGCTGAAAGAACCAATCTAGTGCAAAAGAATGAACTGGCCAGAGAACGAGTAGAATCAATGATTGTGCGTCTTAAAGAAATGGAAGAAAACTCATGAGCAGCGAAGTTACCCCTACAGCAGTCAAAATCATGGAAAAAGAATATCGCATTGCTTGCCACCCCAATGAAGAAGAAGCATTAATCACTTCAGCAAACTATTTAGACAGTAAAATGAGAGAAATACGTAAATCAGGGAAAGTGGTTGGTGTTGAAAGAATAGCCGTCATGGCGGCTCTTAACATTACCCATGAATTAATGCAAAAACAACAATCTCAAGGACTCTCAGGTGATTCCAGTATACAAATAGAAATGCTATATAATAAAATCAGTAGTTTTCTTGACTCTGGCAATTCACCAACCGCTACTCTTGATCAATAAATTCCCAAATAGATTACATTTTTCATTTGAAATTCAGTCAATTTAGGTTTAAATTTATATTAACCCCTGCGGTGAATTGTAAATCAGCAAAAATTCTTGAGCCACAATTTAACGCCACGGAGGATGCTTCGTAATGTTGTTGTGCAAGTCCGCCTCGTAGTGGAAAGCCTGATATATTGCATTTATCCCCCACCTAAGAACTATGGTTCGAGGCGTCTGCTGTCTACGTCACCTGCGGGGGTTATTCTTTATCTACAAAAAATACCACATGAATAACCTCGACATCAGAAAATACATCCGTCAAAAACGAAAAAATTTAACTGACTCAGAACAACAATCCAAATCTGTCGCAATATTTAACAATAGCCTGCAATGCAAAAAATTACGTTTCAGCAAAACGATTGCAGGATATTTCCCCCATGCTGGCGAAGCAAGTCCTCTACACATCCTAGAGCAAGCCCATACCCAGCATAAAACCTGCTTATTTCCAGTGTTAAAAGCAAAACCCAGCCAATCACTGTATTTTTTCCCTCATCAACTAGGCGCGGCTTTAACTTATAACCGTTTTGGTATCGCAGAACCTCGAAAAACACCCCGAAATATAAAACCAACATGGAGCATAGATGTTATTTTGATGCCATTGGTTGCTTTTGATGAAACTGGCAACCGACTAGGCATGGGAGGAGGATTTTATGATCGGACTTTAGCCTACTTAAAACATCGGTCATACTGGAAAAAGCCTCACTTAATCGGCATTGCTTACGAATTTCAGAAAATTGACAATTTAAAATCGAATAACTGGGACATTCCATTGAATGAAATTATTACAGAAAAAAAAGTATACTGCTTTAATAAAAAAATTTAATAAAAAAACTATTTAAATAATTTTTTTGTAATTTTTGACAACTTCTTCTCTACCGCCTCTGTTTTAAAAGGCTTAACAATAAAATCTATTGCGCCCAATTCAGATGCCTTATTTATTCTATCTAATGCCGCATCACCACTGATCATAACAACCGAACAATCCTCATATTTTTCACTGATAATTTTTAACACTTCTAGCCCATCCATTTCTGGCATATTAATATCAATGATAGCCAAAGTAATGCGTTGTTTTTCAAGTTCAGCAACGGCCTCGTTACCATCACCTACCTCGATAACATCTTTACACTCCAATTTTTCAACAATTGACCTAAGTATTGTTCGCATCACACTATCATCATCTGCAATTAAAACAACAGGGCGTTTTTTTTCTTTCTTTTTCCAGAACATAAATTTTCCATTTTATCTCATAGTGTGAAGCCGTTCACAATTATACCAAAATACTCACATGATTTTTACAGTTTCTCAAATAACAAACTATAATTGTTATTATATAATTTTTATTTATAAATTAATTATTTTTATGCGTATGGAGATTAAATTATGGTCGATATCATGAAATACATCCTCAAACCACAAGAAACTACAGCAGACCCATACGCTTTCATACCGACGCAATCAAATAACTGGAATGAAATATCTGCCGAATTATTTGCCGATGATGACGGTATACGACTATCGGATAACCACTGGGACATCATTCATTATCTCAGAGATTATTACCAATCCAAAGGAGTCCCTGCAAGCTCTAGGCTCCTACTAGAAACCATGGTAACGGAATTTGCGCCTGACGGTGGCAAACTTTACTTATTCAGATTATTTCCTAAAGGGCCTGTTTGCCAGGCATGTAAAATTGCAGGCTTACCAGCTCCTGACGATTGCTATCATAAAGAAGTTCATTAAAAACATACAATCCAAACCATTTCTTATTCTGGTTTCACCTTAAAACGGAGAAACCAGAAAACCCTCCTAAGGGGATGCGCAACAAATAAACACCCAACTTGCTTGTACCCAAAGGGCATAACAATCTTTTTATCCGCCTTTTTTATTGCAAAAATAGTTGTGTAGTCGACTAAATGCCTATTTTTTGCACCTAAAAGGTGAACAAAAATCCTGTGCAACTTGGATATTTATTTATTTCTCCTCCCCTAAATCAATTTACTTTATAAATTATTTCAGTAAAATCTTTTCAACACAAAGACCGTAGCTTGCTCTCAATCAATCGAAAGGAAAAACAATGATTCTTGGAATGTTACTCATTACCAAAGGATACAAAGAAGATATTATCGGCTTAATTAAATCGGCCCGATCCAAAAATCATGAAGTGACTGTTTTCATGATGGATGAAGGTGTATTTTATTGTCAGGATGAAGACATTATTGATTTAAGTCAATCTGAAAACATCTCCATGAGTTTGTGTGACCGAAGTTGCCATCTCAGAGGAATTACTGCTGAAATGATTCCTAGTAGCATTACCGAAGGTAGCCAACTACAAAATGCCATGATGCACAATAGTGCTGACCGAATCATTAGTTTTTAGGGACAAAAGTTCATGAGTAAAATCGCAATCATCATCAACGACCGACAAGAGGAAGCCATCCGCATGAGTTCAGGTATCACCATCCTTGATGATGAGGTTGAACTATTTTTTATTGACACCACAATTGATGGTTCAGCCGAAATAGAAATGATGCTGGAAATTGCGGAAGAAATGGAACTCCCCATCTACAGTAATGTCAAAAATAATGAACAAACAACACAACTTTCGACGGAAGAGTGTTATCACAAATTGTTAGAATTTGACCATATCATTAACTATTAACATCAATTCAATCAACCATGAAACTACTTTATTTATTAAAAAAAACAGCCTCCCCCGCCACTCAACAAATGATTGATTCACATCAGAAAATGGCCGATGTGACGATCATAAATCTCTATGAAAATAAAAATTATGACGACATTATTGATAAAATAGCTGGAAGTGACAAAGTGATTACTTGTTAGGAGGCACACAATGGGGTTAATTTATGCAGACATTGAATTAGTCAGCGCAGGTGATGTAGAATTAGCCCGCAGAGGATATATTCAGAAAAATGAAATTAAAAAAGAAACCGTCAGCGCTTTAGTTGATAGTGGAGCTTATATGATGTGCATCAATGAACATATCAAAGCTCAACTGGATCTCCCTGTGATTGACACCATGGAAGCAGAACTGGCTGATGGCACTTTAAAAAAAATGGACGTGGTTGGTCCCGTTATTATTAATTTCAAAAATAGAACAACCAGTTGTAATGCCGCAGTTTTACCTGGAGAAAGTGAAGTGTTATTGGGAGCAATCCCAATGGAAGACATGGATGTTGTGCTGGTTCCTAAATTACAAACCATTGATGTGAATCCAAAGTCACGGTATTTAGCGAAGAAAAGGATTAAATAGGGAAAACAAGCATGTTAGTCGTTAACATTCAAGATAATGAAACCAATTTATTGTCTTTGCTGGCAAAAATAGAAAGATCAGATGAAGAAATTATTATCTGCCGTAATGGTAAGCCAATTGCAGACCTCCACAGACATCAATCTAAAAACAGAACTGAAGCGCATCCCACGCTGAGTAAAATACAAACCAATTATGACCCCGTTGAAATACTAACCAAAGACGAATGGCCAGAGGAATCAAGTATACAATAAGAAAGCTACCCCCAATACCTCAAAAAAATAGAGACAACAAATACCATTCATTGCCTCATATATCAAAAAATACTATAACTTCCCTCTCTTAAAACATCATATTTAGGTATCGGAAAAACAAAGTTTTATAATAGGTATTTTTTATTTTTACCATGAAGTGCATGAAGATATTGAAGTTTTTTCTTCATTGTCTTCATGTGCTTCATGGTAAAAAAATTATACCATTCGCAGAATATTTGCCCGTCAGGGCATCATGCTCTAAGGAAAAGTCGATGCGGGTGCTGTTGGCAATATAACCTTCTTCGGTTATTGTCTCGGTAATATTTGCTGTAGTGCTACTTTTTGTGAGCAAATCCAACACCAGTGTTTCTCCCAACCCAACATTAACGGTAGCGGCAGTTTCATTAAGCAAGTCTTGATCAAGATCACGATCATATAGAAAAGTACCACTACCGTCATAAGTACAACTGTTGGTTGGTGCATAAATTAAATTTTCCCCAGTGACTAAAAATCTTTTGGTTGTCTCATCAAATTGAAGTAACTGTTTTTGTGCCAATGAATCAAAAAAATTCGTTGTATGGTTATTACCTGGCCCCGACCAATTACAAATAAAGCCTTTGATTGATCCATTGGTTGCTGTCACCTGATCACCAAAACCATAGTAGGATTTCACGGTCACAGGGCTGGCTTCATTCAACTGAATATTAAACACTCTTGAATGAGAATCGTCTTTCCCAGCCTGCCAAGCATATGAATATGAACCAACAGCATTTGAAGGATTAAAATTGGCTGTAAAAATGGAAAAATTATCAGCCCATCCATTGAGTTTTGTTGTTGCATCAAATAATTGAGAAGCATCCGTAATACCGTCATCATCAATTCCAATTTTATTAGTGGCATCCTCACTGGTTCCCGTCAGACCACAAAACGCACCATTTTTTAACTGAAGATTCATAACCGTTGCAGAATCTCTATCATATCGCAACGATCCAATATAGGTTACATCCGTTCGACTGGATGCATTGACTGGGCAATTGCCACCACTAAACTGATCCTCTATTCGATAAGACAACAGTCCTTTATAATTATTTTCATCCGTACCTGGCGCATGTTTCAACTGTAAAAACATACGACTAATATCAGTAGAGTCATTTGGATCGGTATAGGTTAGCGCAATCTGATAAGTAAAAGTAGCCCCATTTTTGCCAATACTTACAGAATCAAAGGTAGTTGCCTCAACATTCAATGCATTCAACGCATCAACGACAGAAATCTCTTCGCCATCCTCTGGAAAGGATAAACCACCATCTTTGATTGCACCAACAATACCTGCCAACGCAGTTAACGCATTAGACACTCTCAGTTTAATATCTTCCATTCGACTATTTAGCTGGGCAACAGCACATCCATTCCCCCTAAAAGTACTGCCCACCGTGGTTTCTGATGTCAGCCAGATGCCTAAATCCCCCGATGGAAGTGGAGAGGTATCAGGTGACCCATCTGGATGATTGGAATATATTAATTGCGGACCAAAACAATTAGCATCAGTTGCTGGTTGCTGTAGTTTTGCTGGATCAAAATTATTTTTAAAGGTTGATAATCCTGTCAACAATGCATCAACTTTTTCTGTATCCACCGTATATTCAGTAGAAAATGCTTTAGCCACTGATTTTGCAGACGGTGCCAAAAAGGGAGTGGTCGAGGATGATCCTGTATTTGTCGGAGATGACACCGTCAAATCTGTTGGATAAACCTCACTTCCACTCGTTGAATCAGTCGTCGTTGTAGCTGCCGTAGAGTCTCCATCACCTCCACCACAACTAATCAATATTAACGGCATAACCGTTGCAAAAAACACCTTATTCAAACTCACCTCTATTCTCCTTAAAATTACTTATTTTCATTATTAACTCACATTCAGCCTGTATAATTATAGACCATTTCATCAACATCACTTCTCATTAAACCTGAACGCTCCATTAACATAATGGCGGTCGTAATAAGATGGCTCTTCAAGGTAGAGTTCACATTTTTCTTTAAATAATTTTACAGGTCCATCCTTTGGGTGTTCTTTATGCAACTGTTTTAATAGCTCATAGGCTTCATCAAACATTTTTTGATGAAAAAAATCAATGGCACGATGAAATGCACTCAAACATTGTTCAAAATTATCCAGCAACAATTCTGTTGGTGAAAAAACTTGGTATATCATAACGGCATTTACCTTGCCTTTTACCTGAACTTTTTCCAACGCCCGACAAATAATCAAATGTTTATTTTCAACATTTTCCTTCAATAATGCGTCATAAGTTGAGCCACTGATAATAATGTGAACCCCATACTTTTTAGTTAATCCTTCCAACCTTGATGCCAGATTCACTTCATCACCTAATACCGTATAATTCAGCCTATTTTCTGACCCCATATTCCCTGCAACAACCGTTCCCGTATTAATTCCAATACCTACTTCTAATTCTTTACCATATAAATCAGCCGTTTCATTATTAAACAACATCAATGCTTCTACCATTGCCTGTGCAGCCAATACCGAATTAACAGCATCATGATTATGCGTAACAGGTGCACCAAATATTGCCATAATGGCATCACCGATATATTTATCAATAACACCAAAATTATCATCAATACACAAACTCACCCGAGTAAAATATTCATTCAATAAATCCAACAATTCACTGGCACTCATGCCTTCAGAAATTTGAGTAAAACCACGAATATCTGAAAACAAAATAGACACTTCACGTTCTTCTCCACCCAGCGAAACACCACCCTTTGACAACAATTCTTCAGCAATTTCTTTAGAAACCACTTTATGCATAACCCCACGCATTTTTTCTCTTTCAGCCAAGCCTGACATCATTGAATTAAACGAATCACTCAATAAAGCAAACTCATCCTTAGACTGAATATGCAGACGATAGTCATAATTTTGTTGATCAACTTCTTCGGTTGCTTTTCGTAATGCTTGAATGGGTTTGGATATACTGGAAGCAAAAAAGATAGAAAGAATAAAACCAAACATTAAGACAATAAGACCAATCAAAATGGCATCATTTCGAATTTTTTCCACGAATACCAATTCTTTATCCAATGATTTAGCCAAAATAAAGTCAGGAAAAAAGTTTTGCTCACTGACACTATAATATAAATATCGTTCACCACCCAAAGTTGTTTGTTGCAGGTTTTTTTGCTTTGAATCAATGGGAATTTCATCTAATTTTTCAAATAACAGTGAGCTAGAATATTTTTCATGCCATTTAGTCGATAGAAATACTTGGTCTTTCCTGAAAAATGCCAACTCAACAGAACTCATTTGCTGAATGTCATTAATTTCTTTTTGCCCTAATTTAATCGCCAATATATTAATACCAATCATTTCTTCTCGTATAAATACAGGAGTCGCAATTAACTGAAAACAAATATTATCAACAAATAAATAACCGCTGGACACTTCTCCCGTCAAGGCCTTTGAATAAACCTCAATCGCTTGCAAGGTATTTTCCCATTGCATATTATTCATGCTTGAAGCGATCACTTTACCATCGGGTGACAACACAGTGAGAATATCTATTTCTGTATAATTACCTAGAATCTCTTCCTTAACAATGTCATTTGCCGTCTCTCTATCCATAGTTTTATCCGTTAAAACATCACGAATCATGCGATCGCCTTCGAGTGACAAGGCATAACTGCCAAGGACTTTTTGTCGGTTACGCATCAATCTAAAAACCAGATTTCTGGTGACACCTAAATCAGACTTAATGGTTTGAACAAACTGTTTTTCCAAATTTGTTTGCACCACATAAAATACACCAAAGATGGAAACCAACAACAACGATGAAATCACCAAAGCCAATTTGTATCTAAACGAAAATATTTTCATTACAATAAAACCTGTTCAATGCCACCTTGGGAAATTTCTTTCATAAATAGTTGCTGCCAATCTTTTCCATAAATCTGCTGTGCTATTTCGACCACCATGAAATTAGTCTCCAGTCCCGTATTTTTTTGGTATCGAGATAAACCTTGCACACATGCGGGACAAGCAGTTAGCAATTTGACTTTTTGAGGAACGGCAAGTGCTTCAAATTGAAGTGTTTTTAGATTAAGCTTTAACTCTTGCTGTTTTTTATACCTGATTTGAGTGGCAATATCTGGTCTGGAAACCGCCATTGTACCAGCCTCACCACAGCAACGATCCGACATTGCCACAGCCCCATTCATGAGAGATGACACCACAGATTGTGGCTGATAGTGTTTCATCGGACTATGACAAGGATCATGGTAAACATATTTCATGCCATTAGAATTATCGAGTTTGATATTTTTTTCCATCAAATATTCATGAATATCCATGATTCGACATCCTGGGAAAATTTTCTCAAATTGATACTTTAATAATTGATCAATACAAGTCCCACATGAAAGCAAGACCGTTTTAATATCAAGATAGTTCAGCGTATTCGCAACCCGATGAAATAACACTCGATTATCGGTTGTCATTTTTTTTGATAAAATAGTATCACCATTGGCTTCTTGAGGATAACCACAACAGAGATAACCTGGAGGTAAAACAGTTTGTACATTTTGGTGATATAACATCGCCAATACCGCCATTCCAATTTGACTAAAAAGCCTCTCAGCACCACAACCTGGAAAATAAAACACCGCTTCATCATCATCCGTTGTCACTTTTGGATTACGAACAATGGGAATCATTTTATTATTTTCAACCCCCAAAGTACGCCTCATCGTCATTGACGGTACATCTTTTGGCATTGGTTTTTTAAGCAAATTGACGATTTGTGTTCTGGCTTTCATTTTACCCGTGGTAGATTTTGGAATTTTATCCACCTGCTTCTTAAATAGTTTTCTGAACATAAAATGTGACAAGCGTTGTGATTTATAACCCCATTCAATCAATATTTTTCTAATTAATTTAATACTTGAAGGATCGGCCACATTTAGAAATGCCAAGGACACTTTTGTTCCTATGTTAAATCGTTTACGTTTTCTTAAACTCAAAAAAGACCTCAAACGAGTGGTTACATCACCAAAATCAATATCAACAGGACAAGGCGCTAAACATTTATGGCAAATGGTACAATGATCACCAATATCATTCATTTCATCAAAATGCCTAACAGAAATTCCGCGTCGAGTCTGCTCTTCATACATAAATGCTTCTACAATTAAACCTGTTGCTAAAATTTTATTGCGTGGAGAATAAAGCATGTTGGCATTTGGAATATGGGTATTACAGACAGGTTTACATTTGCCACACCGCAAACAGTCCTTAATATCATCATTTAAAGCCCCCAGCTCACTGTCTTCCAGAATAATGGCTTCTTGCTGTAGTAACCTCAGCGATGGAGTGTAGGCTCTTTCCAAAGAAGAGTTTGGCAACAATTTACCTTTGTTAAAATGCTGTTGTGGATCGACTTCATTTTTATATTTTTCAAATGCATTGATGGTTGCTTCATCTAAATATTGTATTTTTGTTAAACCAATACCATGCTCACCAGAAATAACCCCTCCAAGATTGATCGCTAATTTCATAATGCGATCCACCATTTTTTCGGCTTGTTGCATCATTCTATAATCATTGGAGTTAACAGGAATATTGGTGTGTACATTGCCATCACCAGCATGCATATGCGTAGCAACAAATAGCCGACTGGATAAAACTTGTTGATGAAGAACTTCAAGCTGATCTTTTAATGGAGATAACTCGTTACCACTCAAAATATCTTTAAGTGGATTAATTACTTTGTCTTTAATTGAAATGACAATTGAGTTTTTTAACAATAGATGTATTAATTGATCATCCGATTTTCCTTGATTCTGCTCATCGTCTGTTAAATTTGACTGATAATTCAATGCACTGACATTAAAATTATTCAAATAATGCTGCCATTGCCCCTTAACCTGTTGCAATAACTCCAAAGAAACCTGTTGTTTTTGTAATATAATTTGTTGTGATTCTTCATTTTGCAATTCATCGGTTAACTCAACCAATGTTATCCAGTCTTGTGACAAATAATCACTCATGGCATCAATCATGCTGATTTTATTGGATATTGACAGCTCAATATTGATAATTTCAATACCCTCACTGTACTCAGCCAATTTTTCTAAAGGAATAACCACGTCTTCATTAATTTTAAAAGCATTGGTATGTGCCGCAATGGCTGCAGTACGACTCCGATCAGACCAAAATTGTTTTCTTGCATCATTGCTCACAGCCACAAAACCTTCCGCATCACGGACATTCGCCAATCGAATCACCTCTGATGCAGCTTTCGCAACTTGATCTTCTTGCTTGCCTGAAATATCAATTAGCAACACCATTTTAGGAAATTCTGCTCGATTTGACTTGGTATTGTATTTAACCGCTTTAACATATCGGGCATCCAGATGCTCTAATCCAGATAAAATCACATCACTGTTGTCATCTATTTTATTTTTTATTTCAACAATGGCGGGTACCGCAGCTTTCAAATCCTTGCCAAAGAATTCCAAACAAACGGTTCGGGTATAAGCGGGCATCGTGTGCAGGATAAAAACAGCAGAACTGATTAAGCCATCACAGCCTTCTTTCTGAGCACCAGGAAGACCTCCTAGGAATTTATCCGTTACATCTTTTCCTAGCCCCTGCTTGCGTAATGACGCTCCAGGTATCTCAAGAATAACAGGATCATCAACTGGTTTGCCTCCAATCTCATCGGTGGTGGTTAATTTAAATTTAACCATTTCCTGCTCATGAATTTTACCAAAATTATGCTCTAATCTTTCTACCTCAAGCCACTGGGCTTTGGCAGTTAACATTCGCCAGGACAACAAATTATCCAATGTTGTGCCCCACATAACTGCTTTTTTACCACCCGCATTCATTGCAATATTACCGCCAATGGTAGAAGCATCTTGTGACGTTGGATCAACCGCAAATACAAAACCTGAAGATTCTGCAGCTTCTGCTACTCGACGAGTCACTACGCCTGCTTCAACAGCAATGGTTGCAAAGTTATTATTATCTTGTTGTTGTTTTTTAACCGTATTGATACGAGTTAATTTTTCCAGATTAATAACAGCCGTATTGCTGTAAAGCGGAATTGCTCCTCCTGTGTAACCTGTACCACCACCTCGTGGAATAATCGTTAAACCCAGTTCAATACAACCCGCCACCATTGCCTGACATTCTTTTTCGGTATTGGGGTGTAATACCACAAAAGGATATTCAACACGCCAGTCAGTCGCATCAGTCACATGAGATACACGGGCTAAACCACTAAAATCAATATTGTCTTTACGGGTAAAACTAGAGAATTTTTTTCTAATCGCTTGCCTTTTTTTAGTAAACGTCAATAAATCATCTTCAAATTTTGTGACTGATTGCCGAGCAATTGCAATTAATTGTAATGTTTGCGGAACACCATCACTGCGTTTTTCTATCTGATCCAACCGATGATGCAATGCACTGAATAAGGCTGAACATCTTTTTTTATTTTCAATCAAATCATCCTGAATAAAGGGATTACGAGTCACCACCCACATATCACCCAATACTTCAAATAACATTCTGGCAGAACGTCCTGTCTTTCTACTGCCTCTTAACGATTCAATAATTTCAAATGCCCCCTCTCCCAAAAATCGCAGAATAATTTCTTTGTCTGTAAACGAGGTGTAGTTGTAGGGGATCTCTCTAATTCTTTCGCTTTTAGTATTCATTATTTATTTATAGAATTCACATTTAATTTTGATGGGTAACATTACTACATAATAGCTAAAAAATATTCAAAACGTATATCGACATATCATTATTAATATGAAAACAATATACAATTCACTCTAAATGCCTAAATACACAAATTATTAAGTTTAAATATCAAATACTTAAATAATTACAGCAACATTTCACTTAAGAATTAAAAGGGCAATATCTAACATTCTATTTTTTTTTATGTCATAATGCGGTCTTAAAAATTACTCAACAGGTTAAACCATGCAACAAATTCCCGACTTCACGGAATCTGAATTATGGAAAGTTAAAACCACTTTACAGGAAAGATATGGAGAAGTGGTTGATACTCAAATAGTTGATACAGAAATTCGTTTATCTCAAATGAATAGAGAATTAGCTCCTTGTCCTGCCGTCTACTGGGAAAAGGACAAATGCCATCTACTGGTTATTAAATCAGGTGAAAGAAGCTACCGTGCTCAATTTTTTTATAATGCATACACACAATTCGGCACAGGATTCAAAGATTTTGATGATGTTTCAGACTGTATAGTTACCTTGTTGCAAGTTCACGCAGACCACTTGACCGAAAAACAAAAAGAAGAGCAAGAAAAAGAGAAATAGTTAATTTTCAAACAACCATTAAATTATTATACACATAGTTAAACTGGAGACATGAATGAGTAAAAAAAATGCATTCTATGCGCAATCTGGCGGTGTAACAGCCGTTATTAACGCATCAGCTTGTGGTGTTATTGAAACTGCACGTAAAAATGGCGATAAAATCGGCAATGTTTATGCAGGTAGAAATGGAATTATAGGCGCATTAACTGAAGACTTAATTGATACCAGCCAAGACTCAGATGAAGATATTGCTGCATTAAAACAAACTCCATCAGGTGCATTTGGCTCTTGTCGTTACAAATTAAAAAGTTTAGAAGAAAACAAAGCACAATACGAAAGACTAATTGAAGTTTTCAAAGCCCACGACATTGGCTATTTCTTCTATAATGGTGGTGGAGATTCACAAGACACTGCACATAAAGTTTCACAAATTGGCGAAAAAATGGGTTACCCAATTACTTGCGTTGGTGTACCTAAAACAGTTGATAATGACTTACCCATTACGGATTGTTGCCCTGGCTTTGGTTCCGTTGCGAAATATGTTGCTGTTTCTATTCGTGAAGCCAGCTTTGATGTTGCCTCGATGGCAAAAACTTCAACCAAAATTTTTGTCATGGAAGTCATGGGCAGACATGCAGGCTGGATTGCAGCTGCTGGTGGTATTGCAGCAGAAAAAGAAGGTGACGCACCCCACATCATTTTATTCCCTGAAATCACTTTTGATCAGGAAAAGTTCTTGGCAAAAGTTGATGATTCGGTCAAACGATTCGGCTATTGCTCGATTGTTGTCTCAGAAGGCGTTAAAAATGCTGAAGGGCAATTTATGGCTGAAGCGGGCGGTAAAGATGCTTTTGGTCACGCACAATTAGGTGGCGTTGCACCAGTTATCAGTCAAATAGTCAAAGACAACCTAGGCTACAAGTATCACTGGGCTGTTGCTGACTACTTACAAAGAGCAGCTCGACACATTGCTTCAAAAACAGATGTTGACCAGGCTTATGCACTAGGACAAAGAGCTGTGGAATTGGCATTGGAAGGCAAAAATGCAATCATGCCAACCGTTGTACGAACCTCCAACGATCCCTATCAATGGGAAATCGGTCATACCAATTTAGCCGATGTTGCCAATGTCGAAAAAATGATGCCCGCAGAATACATCAGTGAAGATGGCTTCGGTATCACTGAGGAATGTCGACAATACCTTCAGCCACTCATTCAAGGTGAGGATTATCCACCTTACAAAAATGGCTTACCTCAATATGTGGAACTGAAAAATGCACCTGTTCCTAAAAAACTAGGTGCTTTTGAAGTTAAATAAGTAGGATCAAATAAAGGAGCTTCATTGCTCCTTTATTATTTGACTCATTATGACATTAGATAAAGCAAGAGAATTCATTCAAACTCAAGTTTCATTCAAGAGCGGTTATAATCGCAATGCCACACGCTTAATACTTGCAGAAGTACAAAAAGTACATGGCCAAGAAGCGGTTAATCAACTCATCAATGAATTTGAATTAGAAAATAAATTTGGTTTGGTAATAAACACCAAATTCAAATAGTTAATTTTAATCAACAGTAAGGGAGACCTAAATGAACGGCATTTTATTAGCAATACTGGCAGGCTTTGCCGCAGTAGCTTATGGGCTTTATTCAATTAAATGGATACTTTCATTACCACCAGGTAATGACAAAATGCAGGAAATTGGAAAAGCAGTACAAGATGGTGCGTCAGCCTATTTAAACAGACAATACAAAACCATTGGGATAGTAGGTGCTGGATTATTTGTTGTAATTTTACTCTTTATTGATGCAAATACTGCCATTGGTTTTGCCATTGGTGCCATTTTATCTGGTGCAACTGGTTTTATTGGTATGAATATATCAGTACGCTCTAACACACGAACAGCAGAAGCGGCTAATGATGGCATGGGAGCAGCATTTCAGGTTGCTTTCAGAGGTGGAGCAATCACTGGAATGCTGGTTGTTGGCTTAGGCATGATTGGTGTAGCAGGTTACTATGCAATCCTCACTGGACCACTTGGACTGGAATTCAAAGAGGCGATTCATGCCCTTCTTGGACTGGCATTCGGTTCTTCTTTAATTTCAATTTTTGCTCGTCTAGGTGGCGGCATATTCACTAAAGGAGCTGACGTTGGCGCTGATATTGTGGGTAAAGTTGAAGCAGGCATTCCAGAAGATGACCCCAGAAACCCAGCAGTTATTGCTGATAATGTAGGCGATAACGTTGGTGACTGTGCTGGTATGGCGGCAGATTTATTTGAAACCTATGCGGTAACCATTATTGCAACTATGTTACTTGGAAGCTTACTGGTCACTGGCAATGAAAATATCGTGATATACCCTCTAATGCTTGGAGCAGTTTCTATTATCGCATCAATTGTTGGTACTTTTTTCGTCAAAATTAGTGAAGGCGGAAAAATCATGAATGCACTGTACAAAGGTCTTGCAGTAGCAGGCGGTTTATCTGCACTTGCTTTTTATCCTGTCACCACACAATTTCTTGGTGAATCAATCATGATTGATGGCAACACTTTTGCAACAATAAATATATATTTTGCATCTTTAGTTGGTCTAGCACTCACAGCCGCCATGGTAGTGATCACAGAATACTACACTTCAACAGACTATGCCCCAGTTAGAACCATTGCAGAATCATCTTTAACGGGTGATGGCACCAACGTTATTGCTGGCCTAGGCGTTTCAATGAAATCAACAGCTGCACCCGTTATCGTAATTTGTGCAAGTATTTGGGCATCACACGACTTAGCAGGATTATACGGAATCGCAATTGCAGCCACGTCTATGTTATCCATGACAGGCATCATTGTAGCTCTGGACGCATACGGTCCTATCACTGATAATGCTGGTGGTATTGCAGAAATGGCTGAATTACCTGAAGAAATCAGAAACATCACTGACCCATTGGATGCTGTTGGCAATACAACCAAAGCCGTTACTAAAGGTTATGCTATCGGCTCAGCAGGTCTTGCTGCATTGGTTTTATTTGCAGATTACAAACACAACTTGGGTGGAGATGTTAAGTTTTTCTTATCTGATCCTGATGTTATTATTGGTTTATTTATTGGTGGTTTAATCCCTTACTTATTCGGTGCATTGGCAATGGAAGCTGTAGGGCGAGCGGCTGGATCAGTGGTTGTTGAAGTTAGACGTCAATTCAAAGAAATGCCAGGTATTATGGATTACAGCCAAAAACCTGACTACTCAAAAGCAGTTGACATGCTAACCAAAGCAGCGATTAAAGAAATGATTTTACCTTCATTACTACCTGTTTTTGTCCCTGTCGTTGTAGGTGTTTTACTCGGTAAAGCAGCACTGGGTGGTCTATTAATTGGAACCATCGTTACGGGATTATTTGTTGCAATCTCCATGACTACAGGTGGTGGTGCATGGGATAATGCAAAAAAATACATTGAAGATGGTAATTTTGGTGGCAAAGGCTCTGATGCACATAAAGCAGCAGTCACTGGCGATACAGTTGGTGATCCGTACAAAGATACTGCGGGTCCAGCGGTTAATCCAATGATTAAAATCATTAATATTGTTGCACTATTGATTGTTGGGCTAATCTAACGACAACAATCATGCTCGCCCCATGTAACACTACATGGGAGACGAGTAATAAACTTAAAACAGCAACAGTTTTATTGTTGCTGTTTTTTTTCGTCTTAAAAAAACTGCTAGAATTTAGAAACACTGAACAATTAAATAATTTGGAACCAATGAATGAAAATATGTATTCTATCCGACAGCCACGACAACCGTTTTTTATTAAAATCAGCCATTACTGAGGCATGTGAAATGGGTGCAGAAGCTATTTTGCACTGTGGAGATGTTGTTGCTCCAAGTACATTTAATTTAGTCAAAGACACTCTTATTCCCATTCATGTCATCCACGGCAACAATACGGGTGATCTTTATACGATGACACAATTTTCTGCCAATCCAGACAGCAATATTCACTACCACGGACAAGACGCAACCATCGAACTTGCAAATCGTAAAATTTTCATGGTTCACTACCCTCATTATGCAGAAGGCATGGCTCTTACTGGCAAATGGGATATTGTCTGTTGTGGTCATAGCCACCGCTCAAAAATTTCAACAGTCACTAATATTTTGGGTACACAGACCCTTATTCTCAATCCAGGCACAGTAGGTGGCGTAGGTGAGATGCCACGATATTTTATATGTGATCTGACCAATTTAACCGTTGAACAATATCAATTACCCTTGCCTGAGGGCGTATCAATATAAAACCAAGAGATGACCTTTACAATTTGCAAAGATATTTTGTTCACAGGCAAGGCACGAAAATAGACGCATAGTCGAACTATGCAACTGTTTGAATGACGAAGCCTGTGGACAAAAGGTCGAAGTTAATTTTGAATTTAAGTTAAGTAGCTCTTCTGCTCGAACGAAACCTATCAGCTTTCGAATAATTCTAAATAAATGGGTAAAAATATTTTACTTTTACATTACGTTGCTATACTTCACTTTAAGAGCATAACAATACAACAGCCCTATATTTAAGAATAAATTAAAACCTGTGGAGGTTTAACTAGCCATGGCCGAAGAAAAAACTGCTGAAGAATTAAAAGATCAGGAAAAAAACCTTGAACGCTTTATGTTTTTGGTTGATGGCTGTAATGATGGTATCTGGGACTGGGATATCAACACAGGTGAATTTTATTTTTCAAGACGCTGGCTAGAAATGGTCGGTTATAAAGAAGGTGAATTGAAAGAATGCTTCAACACCATCATTGATTTAATACACCCAGATGATTTGGGTGAAATGCTGGACATCTGGACAGACTATATGGAAGGCGTTGTCAGTTGCTACAATCTTGAATATCGCCTAAAACTTAAAGAAGGTGGTTTTCTCTGGGTTGAGTCACGAGGCATCAGTGCCCGAGATGAAGAGGGTGAACCCTATCGTTTTTCAGGTTTCCACACCGACATCACTCAAAGAAAAGAACAAGAACGTTTACTGGCAGAAAAAACCACACAATTAAACCAGAAAACCAATGATATCGCCAACATGCTACAGAACATGAAGCAAGGCGTTTTCACCATTGTCGAGGGAGGACTCATTCACCCTGAATATTCAGCCTTTCTTGAAGAACTCATTGGCGAATCTGATATCGCCAATAAAAATATGATTGACCTGGTTTTTGATAACACCGATGTTGGCTCGGATACCATTGACCAAATGAAAGCGGCTTTATTTGCCATTCTTGGTGAAGACGAATTTTCTTATGATGTAAATGGACACATCCTCATTCACGAATTTCAAAAACTGGTCGGTGATAAAAGTAAAATCATACAATTAGATTGGGTTCCCATTCTGACTGATGATGATATTGTAGAAAAAATATTAATCATTGCACAAGATGTCACAGAACTCAGACAATTGGCCATTGAAGCCGAAAAACAAAAAGAAGAACTGAATATCATCGGGCAGATTTTAAATATATCTCAAGAAAAATTTAATGGTTTTACTGAATCAGCTTTTGACTATATCGCAGAAAACAAAACCATTATTGAAAAAACCACAGAAAAAGACCCCGACACACTCTCTGCGCTGTTTCGCAACATGCATACCATCAAAGGTAATGCCAGAACTTATGAATTCACGGGTTTAACCAACACAATCCATGAAGTTGAACAAACTTATGATAATTTACGCAAAGACCCAGACTCTGTTTGGAATGCAGAATTATTATTGAAAGAACTTGAAATGGCTAACTGTGCCATCAAACATTATAACGACATAAACAGCAATAAATTGGGAAGAAAAGGCAGAGCTGGAGACTTATTAACCAGCAGAGGAACGTTTATCCCCAATGGTATTTTGGACGACACCGTACAAATCAGTCAATATGCAACAGCTAAATACCCTGATGATGAAAAACTAAAAGCATTACACAACAATATTAGAAAAGTTGGAAAAATCCCACTAGAAAGACTGGCATCTGGCGCAATGGATTCGGTACATTCATTGGCAGGAGAGCTCAACAAACCCGTTCCAGACTTTAAACTGAACGATTTAAATGCTCATTTTCATCATAACCTAGCAGAACCTCTTAAAAGCTCTTTCATGCATATTGTTAGAAATTCACTAGATCATGGCATCGAATCAGAAGAAGAGAGAGTTAACCAAGGCAAAGCAGGCAAAGGCACCATTGTATTTGAAGTCAAGGATATTAATAACTCTGCTGAAATACACATTCATGATGATGGACGAGGTTTGGCACTTCATAAAATACATGAAAAAGCGGTCAAAAATGAAATCCTCTCAGCTGATGACAAACCCACTGCACAACAAGTTGCCAACCTAATTTTCCATTCAGGTCTATCAACCGCAGAAGCCGTCACCCAAGTATCTGGACGTGGTGTCGGAATGGATGCCGTCAAATCTTTTATGACCAAAGTGGGTGCAAATGTTGAAATAAAATTGTTAAGCGACAGTAATGAAATAACATTTTCACCTTTTGAATTTATCATTACCATTCCTTCAAATAACTATTTTATTTAAGGATACGATTTAACATGTGGATTAACCTCGCTGTATTTATTGCAGGCATCACATTATCCAGTTTTTTTGTACATGCCTACTGGAAACAAAAATCTGATACCTTATTAATAAATCAGGAACAAGAATTAAATGAGCGGCTCATTGGGCTGATTCCTGAAAGTGACTTAACTCAAAAAGAAAAAGATCTAAATGAGCTGATTGAAGAGCTGAAATTAGAAATAACTACCCAAAAAAATAATTTTAATGCAACAGCAACAGCAACAGCAGAGACATCGACAGCAGAAATATCACAGCTAAGAGAGGAAATAACAACCTTACAACACCAACAAGAATCAACCAAACAAAAAATCGCCACTGGCTTGGCTGAATTTCATGATGAAGTATCCCAGCTTCTTGAATTATTTGCCACATTTGAGCGCTGGCACAAAGAACTTGACGGTATCATGGTTCACAACAAAGAAATGCACAGCCAAAGCAAAGAATTCACTAACATTGTTAAACAAATCATTATTTTAGCGCTCAACGCCAGTATTGAAGCTGCCAGAGCGGGAGAATACGGCAGAGGTTTTGCCGTTGTTGCCAATGAAGTGAGAAGCCTGGCTACTCGCTCAGAGTCATTAAATGCAAGTTACAAAGAAAATTTAAATAAAAATGAAATGATAACCACAGCAACATTTCAAGACATTCAAGCTGTGGGCAAAATGGTTATTACTGCCGTTACAAGCTTACAAGTTGATGTCGACAACATTAAAACCAATATTGATGTTAGTGAAAGTGATATTGTTGAAAACAATAATGATGATGATGTTGATTTTGAATTAGACTTTTAGATCAAATTAAGCTTATTTGGCAACCCATGAATATTTATCACAAAACCATAAGGCAATACAATGCTTAGTCGAAATGCACAAGAAGGCTTTCAGAACATACTGAAAACCTGTGCATTACAGTCTTTTCGCTGTACAGAAGGTAGCCCTAAAATCACCTTAGCCAACGAAATTACTGATGTCAAACAAGATCAATTCATCATGCTAACCATTGTTTCCTATTCTTTTCGAGCTATTTTATTAATACATTTCAAATTTTCATCGGATATTAAAGATTATGTAAAAAAAGCCAGCTTTTCTGATGAAAATCCTGATGATGATGCCTGTTATGATTATTTATCGGAATTAGGCAATGAATTCTGTGGTGCAATTAAGAGAGAGCTAGGAAAACATTACTCTCATCTTGGCATGTCCACCCCTAACACACTACCCAATACCACACTCAATTTTCTATCCTCACTTGATCCTACCTATGAAACACATTCTAACGTTTTCATCAGTAGCGATGACATAGATTTTGGCTATAGTCTAATGGTCTCTTCCTATGAAGACATGGACTTCCAGGCAGAAAAACCAGCCGAAGAAGAAATAGAAGACAGTGGCGAACTAGAATTTTTTTAATGGAGAAAACAAATGTCAGAAGGCGATAAATTAATGTGTAAAGTCCTAATCTATGAAAAAGATAGGTCTACGCTCAAAGAACTAAGAACTTTTTTAAAAGAAAATGATTTAATCGGTTTAAGAGTCGATAGCAAAGACATACTAGAAGTCTTAGAAAGTAATATTGATTTGGGAGCCGTATTTTTATCTGATGGAGAAGAAGGTCTTGAATTAGGTGAACAAATTCATTTAATACGCAGAGAACTGCCTATTTTTATCCGCATCAACCCGAATAGTGACGCAGAATCTTTACCCACAAATACATTTGCAGGCTTTTACTATTCTGGGCAAATGGACAAACTGAAAGAAATGGTTGGGTCATATTTATTTAACACACAGTACCCCAATGGATTAATTCGTGGCATTCAGGAAATAACCATTGATACACTGCAAACTGAATTAAATGATACCGTCGTTTCATGTGATACACCCTACATTGTTAAAGACCGTATTATTTTTGGTCAGGTTTTCAGCCTAATGTCCCTCGAAACCAACTGGTGTCGTGGTTACATGATGCTACAAACTGAAGAAGCCAGTATCGAGAAAATAATTCGGCTACAAAAAACCCACTTAAACCCAGATGATGATCCTGTTGACTTTAGATTAGTCAATAGTGTTTTAGGCGAAATATCGAATCGTATATGGGGAGGAATGAAAACAAGGTACGTTAATGAAAGTGAACTCGAAGACCCTGGTTATCGAGTACAAGTCCCCATCATTATTAATCATGAAAAACGTTACATTTCTTTTGGTAGCGACGAAGGACAGCTCTGTCTGCGTTATCGTATCAGTGATGCAAACAACAATTTCGCTCCTGTCATTATCTTCCAGAAGTTTGTTTTTCATCTCAACTGGGATCCAGAAAAATTTACCGAAAATGAAAAATCAATTGATGATTTTGTAGATTCTGGAGAACTGGAGCTTTTTTAAAAAATATTAATGCTAAACATAAATCATTTTTAAAAGTAGTGTCTATACTTACGACAGTGCATAAAAAAATTTAAATTTATAAATAAACTTCATAAAGGTAATAAAAATGGCCCAAATATTAGTAGTTGATGATTCTGCGACAGTACGCAATGAAGTCAGCAGTTTCTTTAAAGGCAAAGGCTATGATGTAGCAACCGCTAATGATGGCAAACAAGGTTTGGATAATATTAAAACTGATGCCTCTATCAAACTGGTTTTTTGTGATGTCAACATGCCAATCATGGATGGATTAACCATGGTTGAAAAAGTCAGAAACGAATTAAAAAACTCCAAAACAGCCATCATCATGCTCACCACAGAAAGTGACCCAAAAATGAAAGCGCGGGGAAAAGCATCAGGTGTTAAAGGATGGATTGTAAAACCTTTTAACGGTACAAGTGTTCTCGGAGCAGTGAAAAAATTAATTGGATAAATACAACAACCAACTCATGATATTTTCTGCCAATATTTAACTTTTATTTAAAGTACAGATTATGAATCTAGTCACTGAAATTACCCAAGATGAAACATCAATAACCACAGCCGTTGATGGCGGAAAACTAATTATCCGAATTAATGGAACACTTAACTCACTTATTCGAGATGAGTTCCGAAAACTCTACCACGACACTCCTCTACACAGGGAATATGAGTTAATACTAGAAAACACTGACTTTATCGATAGTTCTGGACTAGGCATGTTAATAGCTCTCTACGGCAGAACAAAAGCGGTAGACAATAACATAGGATTAAAAATTACTGGATGTAGTGCTGCGCTGAAACAAATATTGACCATGAGTAAATTTGAGAATTTTTTTGAAATTTTATAATTCATGAATTTAAATCAACACTCAATAATTTTCTTCGTTGCATTAGTAGTTATAACTAACCTAATATTGACAACAAGCATGGTGCTTTATATAAGCAACGAATTCAACCCTGTTATAATTTTACTTTTAACATTAATTGCCTTTACCAACCTTGCAATCATACTCGTAGCAAAATATTTAGCATCAAAACCAATCATTCAGACCTCAGAAATTATTAAAAAATGGTTACACAACCAACAAAGCGAATCGTTAAAAAATAGCAACAAACATACTGCTGAAATTCATAGTTTGTATGATAATATCAGTCAGTTAGCAGAACAATATGAGCTCTTAAAGAACGCCAAATCCTCATCTGAAAATCAACTTAGAACAACCATTGAAAATTTTTTAACGCTACAGCATCAAACAGATTCATGCTTATCGCTACAAATATCTGCCAGTTCATCAATAGATAACGTCATTATTTCCTTAAATGAAAATATAACACTAATCATTGATGGCACACATGATTTATCTGAGCATCTTGATTTATCATCCGAACACTCAGAAGAAGGAAAAGTGATCATCACTGATGCAATGGGAGCGGTTGCTGCATTAGCAATGGGTGTTCAGGATGCAGCACAAGTAATGGAAAAACTTGGAGAAGATGTCAATAACATCAGCATGGTCATGGATGTTATTAAAAGTGTTGCGGAACAAACCAACTTACTGGCACTTAACGCTGCAATAGAAGCAGCAAGAGCGGGAGAACAAGGAAGAGGATTTGCTGTTGTTGCCGAAGAAGTTAGAAACCTAGCTCAAAGAACTCAGGACTCAACGGTTGAAATTGTTAATTTTATTGAAAAAATAAAACATGATGTCGCTGAAGCCATCAAAACAATGCAAGATGGTGCCGATAAAACAGAAAACTGTGAAGAACTCATTGAAAATGCCTGCATTTCATTCTCTGAAATAGTCGGTGATATTGGCTTGCTTAAAATAGCACACAAAAACATCAATGAGTCCACCAACACACAAAGCGCTTTCATTAAATCCATTCAACTTGAATTAGAAACTATTAAAAATAACACTGAAAAATCATCTGATATACAAAAAAATGTAGCTGAAATAACTGATGAGTTAACAGATGTTGCCAATATTTTACTTCCTCAATAAAATAAAATAAAATCCAAAAATATTTCTCTAAATTTAATCAATTTCATCTGGACATAATGTTCAGAGTATCGTAATATTCGTGGCACATCATCAGAGGGGCCATAGCTCAGCTGGGAGAGCGCTACACTGGCAGTGTAGAGGTCGGCGGTTCGATCCCGCCTGGCTCCAATTATTAAAGATAGTCTGTGTCCCCATCGTCTAGAGGCCTAGGACACCGCCCTTTCACGGCGGTAACAGGGGTTCGAACCCCCTTGGGGACGCCATTTACCACAAATGGCAGGATACTTAGACTACCACCTCGAAAACAAATCTAAATTTCACATAAAAACTATTACTATTTGCTTTTAGAAAAATCATACTTTCTAATTTTGCAACGGGCACGAAAGAACTTTCCATTCTTGGCTTCATATTTATTGAAGATTATTTGAAAGATGAAATCCGCTATTTCGTGATCATCCCTAGAAGGCTTAGAGTTTCTTCATAACAAGGAAAAATTTGGTGAAAAAACGCAGTTTACGTGTGTAAATGAGCATTTTGAGACCATTTTTAACGCAGAGTTGGCGGAAAGATGAGTTTTCGGACAGCCTCCTAGTTAATCCTAGAAAAACCCAACACATCTTGCATATCAAACAACCCTTTACCCTGTTTCGACAACCAAGCAGATGCTCTAATAGCACCATTGGCAAAAGTCATGCGACTAGAAGCCTTATGAGTAATTTCTACACGCTCACCAATATCAGCAAACATCACCGTATGCTCACCGACAATATCACCCGCACGTATCGTCTCAAAACCAATCGCCTTTGGCTCCCTAACACCGATTTGCCCCTCTCTACCATAAACAGCGCATTCTTTTAAGTCTCTTCCCAGCGCATCAGCAACCACTTCCCCCATGCGCAATGCCGTTCCAGACGGAGAATCAATCTTATGCCGATGATGAGCTTCTATAATTTCAATATCAACCTCATCACCCATAATCTTTGCGGCTGTTTCCAATAATTTAAAACATAAATTTACACCAACACTCATATTAGGAGCAAAAACAATAGCAATATCTAAAGCGGCAGAACTAATCTCCTGTTTTTGTAAACTTGTAAAGCCTGTTGTTCCAATGACAATCTTTTTAGCATGATTTTTACAGACATTAACATTTTCCATGGTTGAATCTGGCACTGTAAAATCAATTAAAATATCAATATCATCTATGATATCAAGTAACTTATCCTTAATGATTACTCCAGCACTCTCAATACCTGCCACCTCTCCAGCATCACAACCAATCAAGGAACTACCAACACGCTCAATTGCTCCACACAACACCAAGTCTTTTGCATCAAAACAAGATTGAATCAGACATTTACCCATTCGTCCTGCCGCACCAGTCACGCCCATTCTAATCATTTCACACCTTAAAACTTAATATTGTCAAAAAAACTCTTAACGCCATCTAACCATGAATGCGCCTGTGGATTATGTCGCTTACCACCACCATGTATTGACTCATCAAATTGTTTAAGCAGTTCTTTTTGCTCATTTGTTAAACTGACAGGTGTTTCAATGACCACACGACACATCAAGTCACCCACGCCACCACCTCTGACAGATTTCACACCTTTACCACGCAAACGAAATAAAGCTCCCGTTTGTGTTTCAGATGCAATTTTAAGCTTAACTTTTCCATCAAGTGTCGGAACCTCAAGATCTCCACCCAAAGTTGCCTTAGCATAACTAATCGGCACCTCACAATACAAATTAGTTCCTTCACGAGTAAAGATTGGATGCTCTTTAACCACTACATGAACATATAAGTCACCAGGAGTCCCAGCCCTTTCACCAGCCTCACCTTCTCCTGACAAACGAATTCTATCCCCGTTATCCACACCAGGCGGAATCTTTACTGACAAGGTTTTATTTTCTTCCACCCGCCCTTTGCCATGACATGGAGAGCATGGGTTTTTAATCATTTTACCTGAGCCATGACAAGCTGGACAAGTTTGCTGAATAGAAAAGAACCCTTGCTGCATGCGCACTTGCCCATGACCGCCACAAGTAGAACACGAGGTTGCCTTACTACCCTTTTTGGCACCCGAGCCATTACATTTTTTACAAGATACCATGGTTGGAATTTGAATTTTAACTTCCTTTCCACTCACCGCATCTTCTAAATTTAATTCCAAGTTATATCTTAAATCAGAACCTCGTTGCGCCCTGGATTGACCAGTTCTTCCACCACCACCGCCAGAACGACCAAAAATATCACCAAAAACATCACCAAAAATGTCATTAAAATTCCCACCACCTTGTGAAAAACCAGCACCACCACCGCCCATGGATGGATCGACTCCTGCATGGCCATACTGATCATAGGCAGAACGCTTATTGGTATCTGACAAAACTTCGTAGGCTTCTTTAACTTCTTTAAACTTTTCCTCCGATGCTTTATCACCAGGATTTCTATCAGGGTGATATTTCATTGCAAAACGTCGATAAGCCTTCTTTATCTCAGGTGCCGTCGCTGTTTTTCCTAATTCTAAAACTTCGTAATAATCTCTTTTGGACATAATGATACTTTCAGGTTAAAAATAAATATATTGAATGGAATTCACAAAAAGCAATAGGCCTACCTCTATAAAGGCAGACCTATTTTCTCTTACAACTATGCTCTACATGGTTATTGAAGTGTTTGCAGAAGAACTACGACTTAACTTCTTCAAATTCTGCATCAACCACATCATCTCCACCAGCAGAAGAACTTGATGTGTTTTCAGCCTGAGCTTCACCAGGATTAACATCACCTTCAGCCCCGCCTTCCTGTTGTGCTTTTTGAGCATAAACTCGTTCAGCCAATTTACCAGAAATTTCTGTCAATGCTTTAGTCTTTTCTTCTATTTCATCCTTATCATCTTTATCCATGGCTGTTTTCAGTGCGGCAACAGCATCTTCAATGTCTTTTTTCTCAGTTGCTTCAACCTGATCACCCAATTCTTCCACAGATTTTTCAGTAGCATGAATCATGCTATCTGCTTGATTTCTTGCAGCAACAAGTTCCTGAAATTTTGCATCTTCTTCAGCATGAGCTTCTGCATCTTGAACCATTTTTTCAACTTCATCATCAGATAAACCACTAGATGCCTTAATAACAATTGACTGCTCTTTACCCGTCGCTTTATCTTTTGCCGATACATTTAAAATGCCGTTAGCATCAATATCAAACGTAACTTCAATCTGTGGAACACCACGTGGTGCAGGCGGTATATCCTGAAGGTCAAATCGACCTAAAGATTTATTACCTGATGCCATGTTACGCTCTCCCTGCAACACATGCACAGTCACTGCATTTTGATTATCATCCGCAGTAGAAAAAGTTTGATTGGCTTTAGTTGGAATAGTTGTATTTTTTTCCACCAGATTGGTCATTACACCACCCAGTGTTTCAATACCCAACGATAGTGGTGTTACATCAAGCAATAAAACATCTTTAACATCACCACCCAACACACCACCTTGAATCGCCGCACCCATCGCCACAGCTTCATCAGGATTAACATCTTTTCTGGCTTCCTTACCAAAAAAATCTTTAACAATTTCTTGAACTTTAGGCATTCGAGTTTGCCCGCCAACAAGAATTACATCGTCAATCTCACTGACGCTTAATCCAGCATCACTCAATGCAGTCTTACAAGGAGCAATGGTACGAGTAACCAAAGAGTCAACCAGTGACTCTAATTTAGCTCTGGTTAACTTAATATTTAAATGCTTTGGACCTGTTGCATCCGCTGTAACATAAGGCAAATTAATGTCTGTTTGAGTGCTTGAAGATAATTCAATTTTTGCCTTTTCTGCCGCTTCTTTCAAACGTTGCAATGCCAGTGGGTCATTATGTAAATCAACACCCTGCTCTTTCTTGAAAGTATCCGCTAAAAATTCAATAATTCTTAAATCGAAATCTTCTCCACCAAGAAATGTATCACCATTGGTTGATAAAACTTCAAACTGATGCTCACCATCAATTTCAGCCATTTCAATAATAGAGATATCAAATGTGCCACCACCCAAATCAAAAACAGCAATGGTTGCGTCACCACGTTTTTTATCCATACCATAAGCCAATGCAGCGGCAGTTGGCTCATTAATGATTCGTTTCACTTCTAAACCAGCAATCCGACCCGCATCTTTAGTTGCTTGACGCTGTGAATCATTAAAATAGGCTGGCGTTGTAATAACCGCTTCAGTGACAGGCTCACCAAGAAAATCTTCTGCTGTTTTTTTCATTTTCATTAAAACTCGTGCAGAAATCTCTGGTGGTGCCATTTTTTTATTATGGACATCAATCCAGGCATCTCCATTATCAGCTTTAACGATTTTATAAGGCACCATTTTGATGTCACGTTGTACAACATCTTCCTTAAATTTACGACCAATTAATCGTTTGACCGCAAACAAAGTATTTTGAGGATTGGTGACTGCCTGCCTTTTTGCAGACTGTCCTACCAAATCTTCACCATCTTCTGTGAATGCAATAATGGAAGGTGTTGTACGATCACCTTCACTATTTTCAATAACTTTTGTGGTTTTTCCATCCATTACAGATACACAAGAATTTGTAGTCCCTAAATCAATACCGATAATTTTAGACATTTTAGATAATCTCCAAGTAAGTTAAATTTTTTATGAAATTGTAAATATTGTTTATTAAAAGCTATGCTTGCTTATATGAGGGTTGTAGCTTTAAATTTCAAGCACATATTATAGGTTTATTAGTTTGGCTCATCATTTTCTGGTTCTGCAACAAGTTCTACCACAGCAGGTTTTTTAGACACAATAACCATCGCAGGACGCAATAAACGACCATTTAGCAAATAACCTTTCTGAATAACTTGAATAACAGTATTTGCATCCAAGTCATCCCTGTCCAGCATTGACATAGCTTGATGATGATCTGGATTGAATTTTTCATCTTTAGGATTTACTTCTTCAATATCGAATTTTTCCAATACAGAGGTCAGCAATTTAAGTGTTAATTCGCTACCTTCAATCAACTTCGACACTTCTGCATCATCAGCATTTGCTGCTGTAAGACCCAACTCTAAACTGTCTTTGACCTGTAGCAATTCTTGACTGAAACGCTCCAACGCATACTTTCTGGCATTTTCCTGCTCTCTGATATGACGTTTCTTTAAATTTTCCGCCTCAGCCTTTGCATTTAAAAACTGCGCCCAGTTTTCATCCGACTTTTCAAGTGATTTTTTCAGCTCAGATTCAATTTGTTCATATGTTTTTTTTTCTGTAACTTTACCAGAATGATCCTGGACACTATCTGCACTATCTTTCTCAGGTGACACATCAATCGGGTCGGATGACTGTTCTGCCTGATCTGGGTTTTCATTTTCCATTGATTCCTCTCATATTGATTTTTTAACAAAGAGATAATAGGGACATAAATCAAAATTTCAACCTTTAATTTTGAAAATATTTTGAAAGAAGCTTTCTTTTGGAAAAATAATGATGAAAAAACATATTTTTTACGCAAGAGATCGAATGATGCATTCTAACAGACAGGTTTTAATTATTTTTAACACGTTAAGATTTTGCTAAATTTATTGAGCCATAAAGCTCATGAAGAAGAGTTAAGAAATACTTCATGCCTTCGTATGCTTCAAATTAAAATTTTAGCAACTCAGTTTTCCATTACTTGAACAGACGGAGATAGATATTTTATGATATTTTTCTTAAAATACTACCTAACAACTTAGCAGTCACATCAACCACAGGAATAACCTGCTTATAATTCATTCGGGTTGGGCCAATCACACCCAATGCACCAACAATTTTACCATCAACAGAATAAGAGGATGTAATCATACTACACTGTTTTAACGGCAAACAATCAGATTCTTTTCCTATAAATATTTGAACACCATCGGCACCAAAACTACGGTCAAATAAATTAAGAATCTCACTTTTCTGATTAAATGCCTCAAACAATTGACGTAATTGCGCCATTTCGGACAACTCTTCAAAATCCATTAAATTAGTCTGTCCTGCCAGCACAAAATCATTTTTATCATCCGCCTTATCTTCAAACACTTTACCCGCCATTTTGATGGCCGTTTGCATCATTTCATTCATATGCAAACGAGTATTATTCAAATCATTCAGAATTCCTTGCCTAACTTCCTCCAATGGCCGCCCTGAAAATGTTTGATTCAAATAATTTGCGGCTTGCTCCAATTCTGCAATTGAATAATCACTTTCCATATTAACGATACGATTTTGAACATCTTGTTTATTAATCACCAAAATAACCAAAACACGACGATTAGATAAGGGCAAAAACTCAATTTGGCGAAATTCATTAGCATCTATTTTGGGAACAGTCACTAAACCTGCCAAATGAGTAACCGATGAAAGGACATTAGATGCTGACTTCAATACTTCTTGCAAATCTGCCTCCTGAGGATCATTCTTTAAATAATTATTAAGTAACTGCATTTGAGCTTCTTCCATTGGATTCACAGTAATCAATGAATCAACAAAAGTTCGATAACCTATCGTGGTGGGAACTCGCCCTGCTGAAGTATGAGGTGATTTCACCAAACCCAAATCTTCAAGGTCTGACATCACATTACGAATGGTTGCAGGACTTAAATTCAAGCCATTGCTTTTGGATAACTTACGAGAACCGACAGGTTGACCATCCTCAATATAGGACTCAATCAATATTTTCAATAGCTGTTGAGAACGATCATCAAGACCTTTTGACTTTGCCACTGAAAACAACACTCCTTTGAAGACATTAATGATGATAACGCTGAGTTGAGCAACTCGCCTGCTCAAACGAAATTCATCCCCTTGCAGGATAAATATTAAATATACTAGCTAAATTTAGCATGTAAATGATTTTTTTACTAAAATAGTACCATGACTTATCAATTTAAAAACATTGGACTGATCACTAAAAGTGATGATTCCCGAGTATTAACAACCTTAACGGCCATTACCAGGCATTTAGATAGTTGCAAAAAAAACATCTATCTTCATCGATCTGCCAAAGAATTCAGTCTTAATAAAAATTACAACACTGTTTCTCATCAACAATTGGCAGAACATTGTGATTTAATTATTTGTATTGGTGGTGATGGGACATTACTGGCAACGGCACGAACTTTTGCCAATCATCGAATTCCGATACTGGGCATCAATTTAGGTCGCCTTGGGTTTTTAGTTGATATTTCTCCTAATGAAATCAGTGAAAGATTAGATGAAATTTTTGCAGGGCAATTTATTAAAGATGAACGCTATTTATTTGATGTACAAATCATTCGTAACCAACAAACCATTTCAAATCATGTTGCATTGAATGATGTGGTCATTCACAAATGGAATATTGCCCGAATGATTGAGCTCGAAACTTACATCAATGGCCAATTTTTAAATCGACAACATGCTGATGGGCTAATTGTTTCCACACCCACAGGCTCAACTGCTTATGCATTATCCAGTGGTGGACCAATATTACATCCCAGCTTAAACGCCATATTACTCTCCCCTATTTGTCCACATACATTAAGTAATCGTCCAATTGTTGTTGACGCAGAATGTTGCATTGAAATTTATTTAAAAGGTAGAGAACCCAATGCCAAAGTAACATTAGATGGACAAAGCAGTCAGGACTTATTCATCAATGACACGATTAAAATAACCCAAAAACCTGAAAAAGTGGTTATATTACACCCCAAAAATCATGATTATTTTGATATTTTGAGGGCAAAGTTGCATTGGAGCGAGCATCCGAGGAAATAGACACTGCGGTAGATAAGGGATGAGCATGAAATAAGGGGATGCGTAACAAATAAACATCCAACTTGCTTGTATTTTTATCCGCCTTTTTTGTTGCAAAAATAGTTGTGTAGTTCGACTATACGCCTATTTTTGCGCCTCAAAAGCAAACAAAAATCCTGCGCAATTTGGACATTTATTTATTTCGCCTCCCCTAAGGAACGGGCACGAAATAATTTCCCGTTCTAACTTTCATCTTTATGCCATCTTCAAATGATCTTCAATCATAAAAGTTTGGAATAGAGCGACTATGCCTACACTTTTATTCAATCAGATCATTTGAACCTAACATAAATATAAAACCAAGAACGGGAAGTTATTTCGTGCCTGTTCCTAACTTCCCGTTCCTTAATTCAATCATCTTTAGCCTTCATCTCCAATGCTATTTTATAGACTCTATTTTTAGCTATCTGCAACAATTTACACGCGATATTAACCGCTTGCTTCAGAGGAAGTTCATGCAATAAAACATCAAGTGTTTGCCGTATTTCAACATCACCTTGCTCTTCATCCAACAACTGACAACCCGACAATATAACAACAAACTCACCTTTTCTGTTATACTCAGATTCTAACAACCATTGAAAACATTGCTCTACTTCACCACGAAAAATAGTCTCAAATTTCTTAGTCAATTCTCTTGCAATCACGCAAAAACGGTCTTTGCCAATAACAACTTCTAAATCAGCCAGCATATCAACAATTCGATGACTGGATTCATAAAAAATTAAGGTACGTGATTCATCAATAAGGCTCTTAAAGTATTCTTGACGTGCCTGCTGTTTTCTTGGCGGAAAACCTTCAAAAATAAATTTATCAGTCGCCATTCCTGATGCTGACAATGCACTGATCAATGCACAAGCACCTGGTACAGGCACAACTTGGCCACCGCTTTCCCAGACCCTATTAATCAAAGTATAACCTGGATCACTAATCAACGGTGTCCCAGCATCAGAAACCAAGGCCACTTGCTGACCATTTTCCAGCTTTTTTATAATTAATTGAGACATCTCTGACTCGTTATGGTCATGCAATGGTATCAAGGGACAATTAATGCTATATTGCTGTAGTAATTTTCTACTGTGGCGTGTATCTTCACAAGCAATGAGATCAACTGTTTTTAAAATATAAATGGCTCGCTCACTGATATCTTGCAAATTACCAATAGGCGTTGCAATCACATATAAAATTCCATTAATTTTCGACACACAACCTCCAAACTTTTTAACATGAAAAAACAAACGCTAAAACTACTGACCATTGTTTTTATTTTACTACTATCTGGTTGCCCCACCCCCCCAGAAATAACCAAACCCGACCAAACAGTCATTACTGAAGAAAGCGCTTTTAAGCACTATCAAAATGGCCAATATGAACTGGCGGCTAAACATTATGAGCAATTAATAGCATCAACCTCTTCACCTGACAAAGAAAAATATCAATTATTAGCTGCAGAAAGTTATATCTATACCCATAATTATACTCAAGCATCACAGATACTTGATAATATCAGCCCAAACACAAATGATATCTCTATCAAATACAAAGCCATCATATTACGAGCTTGGGCATCACTCAAAAACAAACAACCTGAAGAAGCTTTAAAATCACTACAGACTCCTTTCCCGCAAAAACTCGATGTTGCCATTATACAAAAATACTACCGTTTGCGTGCGGAAGCTTTTAAATTAAACGGAAAACCTATAGAAAGTGCTACAGAACTGATGTTTCTGGAGAAATATTTAGAATCACCACAATCAGTCATTGAGAATCAAAAGAATTTATTGAGTGGACTACAAACATTGACCGATGCCAGCTTAAAAATACTACAAGTACCACCACCTGATATTTTCAGCGGCTGGATGGATCTTGCCATTATATTAAAAAACACTCAAAACGATACCGCCAGACAAAATTTATTAATCAACTGGAAACTGGCATTTACCAATCACCCCGCCATCAATAGCGAATTATTGTACGAATACATTGATAAAGACATTAAAACAATTGAAACCATTCATACAATTGCCTTATTACTTCCCAGTCAAGGCAAATGGAAAAATGCGGCCATCACATTAAGAGATGGATTCTTATCCGCTCACTACAATGAAACCAAAGAAAATAAACCAAGCATCAACTTATACTACTATGAAGCACCCGAAAAAGTAGTTGAACAATATTTACTGGCCGTTTCAGACGGTGCAGATATTATTGTAGGTCCTATTGATGAAGAATCTGTCGCCTTACTGGCACAATCCAATACGTTAAAACCCCCCGTATTGGCATTGAATAATTTAAAACCAGAGGCAATTATTCCTCCAAGATTTTATCAATTCAAAGCGTCATCAGAAGATGAAGCCCGATTAACTGCTGAAAAAATTTGGCGCGATGGGCATACAAAAGTCGCCACCATCGTACCTCAAGGCTTATGGGGCAATAAAGTTGCCTTGGCTTTTGAACAACGCTGGATTGAGTTGGGAGGAATTTTGCTGGAACAACAAAAATATCCACCACGCCAGACAGATTATGCATCATCCATCAAATCGCTACTCAATCTGGATGAAAGCAACCGTAGACAGAAAAAAATTCAGCAATACGTGGTCAACGACTTTCAATATGAACCGAGAAGACGTCAAGACGTCGATGCTATTTTTATTGCCGCACTCCCCAAACAAGCCAGACTAATTCTTCCCCAATTACAATTTTATAGAGCCAATGATTTACCTGTTTACTCTACTTCTCATACCTATTCAGCACAATCGGATGAAAACAATGAAGATTTAAATGGGCTACTTTTTTGTGGAATTCCCTGGCTACTCACCAATGAGCCATCAGCGGAACTATCCAAAGAACGTTTATTAGAACTTTGGCCTGAAACCAGGCAAAGCTTTTTTCAATTATTTGCATTAGGCATTGATTCTTATAACATTCTTTCACAATTAAATTTTTTACAGCAATCGCCTGTCAATATGTTTCAAGGCAGAAGCGGGCAACTCTATCTTGATACCAAACAACGCATTCACAGACAACTGGTTTGGGCCAAAATTGCTCGTGGAATGCCCAGCATCCTAGAACCCTCACCAAGAATGGACATTATTTCTGAATCCATTGGAGAATCACCATTCTCCATAAATAACAACAGCCAAGACATGAACAACCAAACCCCATTGCCAACAGAATATATTGAAGCAAAAATAAATTAACATGAACCTTGCTGGCTTTAAAAACAGTCGATTACTTGGCCAACATTACGAACAAGAAGCCTGTCAATTCTTAAAAAACAAAGGATTTAAACTCATTACTCAAAATTTTCAGTGTAAATCAGGTGAAATTGACCTTATTATGGAAGATTCAGAGATGCTGGTTTTTGTTGAAGTTCGTTATCGAAAAACACAAAACTATGGTGGAGGCACACACAGTATCAGTGCCTCCAAACAGAAAAAAATTATTCAAACTGCATTATTGTATCTACAACAACACAACAAATATGAAGAACAAGCCTGTCGTTTTGATGTCATCAGTATTTGCCAACAAAACAATCAGTCAGATATTACTTGGATACCCAGTGCGTTTACTGCTTAAGAGATCACCTCATGCCAACTAACCCCAACCTACCCAATACATTTATCAAAGACTTACAACGTTTTGTAACCGATGATCAACTACTACTTGAACCAGAAGACTGTTGGTCATATGGATATGACAATAGTAAGCGACACGAATTACCTGACGCCATCGTCTTATGTCACCACTCCGATGAAGCCAAAGCCATTGTGCAATACTGCTTCAAACATCAAATCCCCATTGTGCCCAGAGGCAGAGGAACAGGCACCACAGGGGCTGCAGTACCGATCAAAAAAGGCATTGTTTTATCATTAGAACAAATGAATAAAAAAATCATCATCAATTCTGCTGACCGTTATGCCATCGTTGACCCAGGCGTTACTAATCAGGAATTGCAAATAGAAGCTCAAAAACATGGTTTTTTCTGGCCTCCCGATCCAACCAGTAGCGCATATTGCACTGTTGGTGGAAATCTTGCCTACAATTCCGCAGGCCCTCGAGCAGTAAAATATGGAACACCAAGAGAAAACACACTGGGCGTACGAGCCATTATCGGTACTGGAGAAGAAATTCAAACGGGCGTTTATACCACCAAAGGCGTGGTTGGTTATGATTTAACCCGACTATTGATTGGTTCAGAAGGCACGCTTGGAATAATCACTGAAGCCACCTTAAAACTCACTCCTCTAGCAGAAGCAAAATGCACCATTCAAGCATTATATACCGACATAGATGGGGCCGCAAAAGCCATTTCAAGCATCATGGCACAACCTATTATTCCATGTGCTTTAGAACTTATTGATCGCCCTGCACTACAATGCATTCAACAATATTCAGGCATTAATTTTAACGATAACATTGCCGCCATGTTAATGATTGAAGTAGATGGCTCACAAAACCACCTCATCGAAACAGCAAACCAACTATTAAAATCTGCTGAAAATGACAGTTGTGACTCCATTATCATTGCGGATACCCAGGAAAAAATTGATCAATTATGGAATACTCGAAAAGCCTTATCTCCTGCTTTAAGAAATATCGCACCTAAAAAAATCAACGAAGATGTGGTCGTTCCTGTTTCAAAAATCCCTGACTTAATTAAAGGACTGGAACAACTTTCAACCAAATATCAAATTAAAATCGTCAACTTTGGCCATGCTGGCAATGGCAACATTCACGTCAATTTACTGGTTAACCCAGATGACCAGGCAGAATCAAAACGCTCGCATGACTGTTTAGAAGATATGTTCAAACTTGTTTTATCATTAAAAGGTAGTTTATCGGGAGAACATGGCGTTGGCATGGAAAAACAACCGTTTGTTGGCTGGGAAATTGACCCTGTTTCATTGAGGCTAATGCGAAATATTAAAAAACAGTTTGACCCTAAGAATATTTTGAATCCTGATAAGATGTTTCCACTGGAGGAATCAGAATAAGAGGGGGGATGTAAAACTGCTTAAGAAATTATCATCTCATAACAGACTCATGATCAACGAAGTCTGGAGGCAAAAGGTCGAGTAAATGATAAGGTTAATTTTGAATCAACCAAGGAATGGGCACGAAATAACTTCCCAATCTTAATTCCATCTTCTCTTCACTTTCAAATGATATTCAATCATAAAAGCTCAAAATATAGTGACTATTCCTACGCTTTTATTCAATCAGATCATTTGAATTTAAAATAAATATGAAACCAAGAACGGAAAGTTATTTCGTGCCCGTTCCTTAGGGGATGCGCAATAAATAAACATCCAACTTGCTTGTATTTTTGTCCGCCTTTTTTGTTGTAAAAATAGTTGTGTAGTTCGACTATACGCCTACTTT
>Ga0233443_1000412_pt1 | contig 47408 bp, 41 predicted proteins | sample SI_123_September_2_FD_182784 | JGI IMG/M metagenome (GOLD analysis project Ga0233443, IMG submission 182784) | Seawater microbial communities from Saanich Inlet, British Columbia, Canada - SI_123_September2016_200_MG | ecosystem: Environmental > Aquatic > Marine > Inlet | place: Canada: British...
CGAAAAACACAATCAAATTTGACTGATGGTGAACACTTAGAGTAAAAATACATCCGACCCAATGCGTGAATAAAGGAGGTGTTCACGATCATAAGAATGGGTGTTCATGATCATAATAATATGCAGGATCTCCAGAATCATTTAAAATATTTCATCTGTCTCTACAGATTCTAATTACCCGCCTATTATTTTCAACACTTACAAATGAATAAAAAGGTTCTTCAACAAATAGATGTCTTTGACGTTATAAGCTCTATAACTGCGTTAATTCGTGCTGAACAACGAAAAAAATGTACTGAGTTGAGATTACAACTCGTGCATTTTGAAGTATTGGATTATTTGTCACAGTCTGATCAATATACCGACACTCCCGCGGCAACAGCATCCCATTTTGGTATGACTCGTGGTACGGTTTCGCAGTCTTTGATTAAACTGGAAAAAAAAGGCTATATAGAAAAAAACAAAGATGAAGCTGATAGACGTGTCATTCATGTGCAGATACTCCCGCCTGGTTACGCTATTTTAAAACAGGCGCGTACAACTGAATTATTCAACAAAGCGAATACTATCATTGAAGAGGTACTGACTGACACATCTGCAAAAAAACAGCTTATTTATGTGTACTCTGCCTTACAAAAATCCTTTCATTCATATCCCTTCAAAGCAGGAAATATAAATAAATTTGAGGCCATGAATAAAGCTAATATATTTGAAGTCATTGAGTATATGGCCTCACTGATAAGGCAGGAGGAGCGTAGAAGATGTACCGAGTTAAAATTGCAGCTCGTGCATCTTCAGGTGCTGGAATATTTATCTTTATGTAATAAATACAGTGACACTCCAGCAGCTATTGCAAATTTTTTAGGTATGACACGTGGGACGGTTTCTCAGTCGCTCATTATTCTTGAAAAAAGAGCCTATATAAAAAAAAATCAGGATACTTTGGATAAGCGTGTTTTTCATGTCCAATTGCTTCAGAAAGGGCGTAATATTTTAAAGAAAGCAAAGCCAACTGAGCTATTCAATAAAGCATCAGCAATTGTATCAGCGAATTCTTCAATAGTAGCTGGGGAAGAACTTTTTATTGAGGCACTTAGAGCACTGCAAAAATCTAATGATTCAAACTCTTTTGGTGTCTGTAAAACCTGTAAAAACTTTAGTACAAAATCACATAGTTTTTTCTGTGAGTTAACTCAGGAAAAATTAAGTAAAAATGATAGCGAGAAAATTTGTCAGGAGCATGATCCGGTTTAGAGTAGAGATTTTCTCTTCTCAAAGCGCCTTAGGCGCGTCCTCAAGGAACTCAACGATAACCCACGCCCAAAGAGCAAGGTAAGCTCCATTAATGTCGCAACGCCTGTTAGGCGACCTCCCCAGGAACCGAAGAAGGTAAAAAACAAGATAATAAAAAATAAGCACTATTAAGCATATCCGAACCAAACAATTCAGTTGTATTAACCAATCCAGCGGCAATTACTCCAACTGCACAACCTGAAACCATACCCAGAATGCCATGACGCATGAGATCTTACTGTTCAAGATAATTACTAGAATGGATTTTTTCTTTTTTAAGTACCGCCTCATTATGACTGAGTACGTGGATAAACCAGTCATCTATAACAGCCTGATGTCAGTCATCGGTAATTTTTAGCTACTATCCAGCGTGGATGTGAGGTAATACATTTCATGGTAATTCCTCAGAAAATAACCAATATAAACTGACAGTTAAACTGTTTTAATCAGCACTCATTGTTAAGTCGTAGAAGTTTCTAGTTCTAACTGCTTAATTTGTTAATACACCCGTACAACTCGATCCTTGTCCAGCAGTACACCCATAACAATGCTCTGCCACAGTAATAGGCAGCTCATCTGGCATGTGATTCAGTAACTTACTCAGGTGAGTACGCTTTCCTGCTAACGGCATGTCCAGCATTTGATTAAAATCACAATCATAAACATAGCCCTGCCAATCCACGCTTAATAAGCTTTTACACATTAATTGCTCGAGGTTTTGCGCCTGATAGGATTGTTTCAATAGTGTCATATATTCATCAAACTGACCTTTAGCCTGTAATACAGCACCAAAGCGCTGAATCGGCATATTCGTAATGGTAAACAATTGATTAAATTGCAGATCAAAATGCTCACTAAGAAAAGTGCGATAGGACTCTTCCAGTTGTAATTGTGGTGGAGGTAAAGCCATACCTTGCGGATTAAAGACCAGGTTTAATATTAAGTCGCCACCCGCCTGACCATAACCCAATTGATTAAGTTTTTGCAGGGCTTTTATCGATGCGTTAAACACCCCTTTACCTCTTTGTGCATCAACATTATCTTCCATATAACAAGGCAATGAGGCTATCACTTCAACCTGCTGCGCTGCCAGGAATTCAGCCATATCCTCATAACCAGGTTCGACCAGAATGGTAGGATTACAGCGATCCATTACATGCAGGCCCTGATCTCTGGCGGCCTGCACTAGCCAGCGAAAATCGGGGTTCATTTCCGGCGAACCGCCTGTTAAATCCAGAAATTCAAGCTGATGTTTAGCCGCAAATTGTAAGGCAATTTGCATCGTTTCACGCGCCATTAATTCGGTCCGGTTCGGTCCGGCATTGACATGACAATGCGTACAACTCAAATTACACAAATATCCCAAATTCATTTGCAAGGTCTTTAACTTGCCTCGATGAATCGGGGGGAAATCACTATTCAGTAATAAGGGTTTGACGTCACGCATTTTAATACCGTTTATTAATATTAAGTAAAGTTGAGCTGCATTACATCCAGAAAACGGATAAGTTCATATTGCTCAGGTAATGGCTCAGGAAGATTTAGCAAAGCATCGCGACAGGGTAATAAATCATGCGCTTTATCCACATCACATAAAGAGGCTAAAGTCTTAACCTCACCATATTGCTCGATTTTGTTGAAAAATTGCGTACCCGTATCGACCTGGCTGTAAACCACATCTGTCCAGATATTCTCAGGTATATTGCAATTTCCACCGAATGCCCAGAATCCCCCGTCAACACTGGGAGCAAATACAAAGCGCGCCTGCTCTGCATGCGGTAACCAGGTCGATGCAATCAGCAGCTCAGCGCTCGTCATCTGGGGAATATCGGCACCGACCAGTATCACAAAATCATGCTCTGCTAGCAGGGTCTGATAAATATGTGCCATGCGCTCACCCAGACCGCCCTCTCCTTGCCAGACACACGCTAAGTCTTGCCAGTAACTATGCTGTAACGCTGTTTGCTCAGCTACCGCATAATAACTCCGCACATCCGCCAGCTTACTTAACTCCTGAACCACTGAAGATACTGACTGAGCAGATGCAAGATGAAAGGCTTCGGCTGCTTCCTTGCCGATTGTAGCCGCGAGGCGGGTCTTTACCTGTGAAAGTCCTGGGGTTTTAACAAATACTGCGATTGCACCACTCATAAACTAATTCCCTTGCTGTTATTCTTGTACGATCATCAGCAACATGCGGCCTCAGATTCTAGCGATATACTGGTATTTGGTGGCGCACAATTAAATAAACCGAAATGCTGCGACTTATTACCTATCAACTCAAAATGCATTGCATAACGGCCTAAAGTGAGCATCTCAAAAGTATTACCACAGACACGTAAAGGCTTACCCGTTTCAAAATGATGGTGATCATCCAGGTCGAAAGCATGTGGGTATTCAGTGATCGTGCCTTTATAGATAGCAAGCTGACCAAAGTCTTCACAACGATCTTCTAAGGATATTTTAAAGGCTCGAATAGTCACGGAACGGAAATTCACCATGCCAATTTTGGCGTCCACTTCTGGGTCTTCCAATGCGATTAGGCTTTCCTTTACCACGCGCACATCGGGACAGCCTAACTCCTGCATTATGCGGCGAAAGTCTTCCCAATATAAAGCGCCGCCCAGGCATTCACCTAATAATACGGGCTCAATTTTTAGCGCCTGCGGTATACGTCGATCAGCATAAACATCAGAAAAATAGATTTCGCCACCGGGTTTTAATACCCGTAAAATTTCAGCTAAAACCTGTTTCTTATCTGGGGATAAATTAATCACACAATTCGATACCACCAAATCTATAGAGTTATCGGCAATACCAGCAGTCGCCAGATCTTCCATGTAGCCCTGCTTAAATTCGACATTAGAACTGGCATAACCATAACGTTGAGCATGCCAGTCGCAATGCTCTTTAGCGATAGCCAATTGTTCTGTCGTCATATCAATGCCTATCACGCGCCCTGATTCGCCAACTAAACGCGACAATAAATAACAGTCGCGCCCGGTACCACAACCAAGATCCAGGACCGTAGCGCCATCTAACGCAGGTGGTAACGGTGTGCCGCAGCCATAATAACGCTCCACAACCTCAGGATGTAAGTCGGACAATAAAGGCCGTAAATGCTGGGGAATTGAATCTAAGGTACAACAAGCACTTGTTTTTAAGTCCTGGCTGGATTTAAGCACTTGCCCGTAATAATTTTGCACTGAGTCACTAATGCTAGTGTCGGTCATAAAAACTCCTAATAAAGAGACGAATTCGTTTTTGAGTATATTTATAGGTCGTAAATGTACAGGATTTCTTACAACAGAGTGAGAGTTTATTATTTAGTTTTGTAAAAAAACTCAATTGATGCCCCTTGGTTTAGAAACCATTAATACTTCTATATCACACCTGAAAACAAATAATCAAATAGATAATGGGTTATTTTGCTTTAGCGCTCCTTCAATATAATGCTTGGGTGACATATTGTCTAAATAAACTCAACGCAGCAAAAAGAGTTGCAATTGCAACTTTAGATATATATGCTTATACGTATATCAAGGTGAGATAATTTATGACCCCCCCACAATTTTTTAAATGTTTATCCGATGATACACGCTTGCGTTGTATCACTCTGTTGCAAAAAGAAGGCAAACTGTGCGTCTGCGAACTAACAGTTGCACTGGCTTTATCGCAACCTAAAATTTCTCGCCACCTGGCATCACTAAGGCTATGCAGTTTATTGCAGGACAGTCGCGAGGGTCAATGGGTTTATTATCAGATTAACCCTGAGTTACCTAACTGGGCGACTTCTTTGTTAAAGAATGTCTTGGCGACTGTCGAATCCACTAAGCTTTTTAAAGACGATCTGCAACGCTTGCAAACAATGAACAACCGCCCTGACAAACTCATTTGTTGCTAATTTTTTTACTATTAATATATGCTTATACGCATATTAATTTATCTTCATAGGAAGTCTAATGAAACGATTACATATTCACCTTGCAGTAGAAGACCTGAAGCAGAATATTGCATTTTACAGTACGATGTTTGGCTGCCAGCCAACCCTGCAGCATGAGGACTATGCAAAATGGATGCTGGATGACCCGCGGGTGAATTTTGCAATTTCTAATCGTAGTCAAAAGCTTGGTCTCGATCATCTGGGGATTCAGACAGAGAATGAACAGGAATTACAGGCGATCAAACAACAACTGGATGCCACACAGGTGCCAATTGAAGCTCAGGAAAGTACAGCCTGCTGTTATGCACGTACGGATAAATACTGGATTACTGACCCTCAGGGCATTGCCTGGGAATCGTTTCATTCACTAAGTGAAATCCCGACTTTTAACGATCAAATACCGGTATCTGACGATGAAAATACTGTTGCTTGTCGGCCCGCGGAAAATAAGCAAACATCTTGTTGTGGCTAGGCTTACTCGCAAAAGTTCATGCCTTACCTGCGTATGATAGAAAAGGAATAAACATGTTAAATATATTTGTAATCTGCACTGGTAATTCTTGTCGTAGCGTTATCGGCGAAGCCCTGTTGAATCATTTAGGGAATGGTCGCATTAAGGCCTATTCGGCGGGCAGTCATCCTATTGGAAGAATCAATACAGGCGCATTGGCAACTTTAAATCGCCATAATTTACCGCCCGAAGGCTACCAAAGCCAGTCCTGGAAAGATTTTGAAGATATTCCGATGGATATTGTGATTACTGTTTGTGATAACGCAGCAGATGAAACCTGTCCTGTTTATCTGAGTAAAGCCATCCGGACGCATTGGGGTGTATCGGATCCAGGGCATGTCGAAGGCTCAGAAGAAGAAAAGATTACCGCCTTTGAAGAAACCTTTGACCTGTTGCAGCTGCGCGTGCAAAAAATGTTGGCATTACCCCTCGAAACAATGCTCCCCGAAGAACTGACGGAAAAACTTAATACCATTGGCAAACTATCTTTAACCGAAGGTGAGAACTAAATCATGACAGAAAAACAACATAACATGGGCTTTTTTGAACGCTATCTGACACTTTGGGTAGCTTTGTGTATCGGTGCAGGTATTCTGCTCGGGGCTTATATCCCGAAATTTGCCAAAACACTGGATGGTATGAGCATCAATATTAATGGTGCGCCCGTCATCTCCCTACCCATTGCTGTGTGTCTTTTTTTTATGATGTATCCGATTATGGTGAAAATTGATTTTGCTGAAGTGGTAAAAGCAGGAAAAAGCATCAAGCCAGTGACGCTGACCTTGATTGTCAACTGGGCTATTAAACCCTTTACCATGTATGCCATTGCTTATTTTTTTCTGGGCATATTGTTCCAGCAGTTTATTGGAGCGGGTGCAGTTGATTTAATAAAAATGCCCTTTGGTTTAGATTTGCCTGTAGGCAATCATTATGGATCGGGCACAGTGGTGATGCATGAAGGCATCAAAATGCTCCAAGTCCCGCTCTGGCGTAGCTATCTCGCTGGTTGTATTCTACTGGGGGTGGCACCGTGTACCGCTATGGTCTTAGTCTGGGGTTATCTAGCTAAAGGTAATGCCGGACATACTCTGGTAATGGTTGCCATCAATTCGCTGATTATGCTGGTGCTATATGGTGTTATTGGTGGCTTTCTGTTGGGTGTGGGGCAATTACCAGTGCCGTGGGAGGCACTGTTATTATCCATTAGTATTTATGTCGCCTTGCCCTTGTTCGCGGGCTACTTTTCACGCAAATGGGTGATTGCACACAAAGGCTTGAGCTGGTTTGAACAGAAATTTTTACATATTCTGACCCCGATCACGATCATTGCCTTATTATTGACGCTAGTTTTACTTTTTTCCTTTAAAGGCTCCGTCATTATTGACAACCCATTAACCATTTTATGGATTGCCATTCCTTTAGCCTTACAAACCCTGCTGATCTTTACCATCACCTATATGGCAGCAAAAGCCTGGGGGCTTTCTTATGAAAATGCCGCACCATCGGCCTTGATCGGTGCGTCCAATCATTTTGAAGTAGCGATCGCTACCGCAGTGATGTTATTTGGTCTGTCATCCGGTGCAGCGCTGGCAACGGTGGTTGGTGTGCTGATTGAAGTACCTTTGATGTTAGCACTTGTGGGCTTTTGCAAACGTACAAAAGGCTGGTTTCAAGTAAAAGAATAAATTCAGCATTGAATCGACAATGTCTACTGTTTTAATACGACCCGTAGCAGTAGACATGTGTTGACATGCTCAATTATCCAACCTATTTACATGGTAAATCTGCGAGTCATTTAACGATACCATTCACTGACCAGTCATAATCAATTTCCGCCTCTATAGGATAGGATACCGGCAAGTCCGAACGATAGCCGCGAATAAACCTCTCTACCCCCCCTACTTTATCGAAATCCTGTTTAAACCATTTAAATATCTTGGAAACAACGATCTCGTCTTTAGTGATATATAAACCCTTTTTATCATTACGCAGGAATCCACTGACTTGCGCATCAAGCTGTTTATTGAGTACCGATGCCATATAAGGCTGGTTTCTTAAATCAGGGCAACTGACTGATGCACACACGATAGCCAAATGAATGCGCGGCTCGCCCATGGGTCTAATCATTTTATTCTCGATATCATCTAAAGAAACGCTTTTACCCCCAATTGTTCCCGCTTCTTTTCCCCATACAGGACTAAAAAAATTACCGACATCTTTAATGCTTTCTAAAGGCCAATGATCAACTACCATTTTTAGCGCCAGAATATTATAGCTATTAATATAAAAAGCCAGTTTCTCTTCTTTACCGCTAAGTGACCCCACAGGAAAACTAGAAAGCTGCTGATAGACTTTGTCTAGCAATCCACTCTTTTTTAAAGCGGCATAATCGACTAAAGTTAATGTCGTACCATGCTTCTCGCCTTGCTTAACAGCTGTTAATAAACGGGCATAATCATTCCAGACGGGTTCCTCTGCAGCAACATTACTCGCCAACATAAACCCTGCAACAACTATTAAAAAATAATATTTCATATACCACCTGTTTAATTAAAAGAGAAAATTGTAAGTTTAAGTCGCTGTCGTAGCTGAAACCTTACTTTGTAAAATACTTGGCCGGTACATTATCTAAATAAATCCGTTATATCTTGAAAATACCTGCATATGCCAGGTTGTTAGTGCGTTAAATATTTTTATGCATCATAAAGAGACAGGAATTCTCATACATTGAGTCTGAATACTTTATTCTTACACGCTAAATTAACCTCAAATGAAATCTCGATTATCAACATCGCTTATGAGTGATAGCCTGAAAAGTATTTTAAACCCCTGTCACATCTCGCAGATTAACTTTTTCATAGATTTATCCTATTGGATAGGTTCTATATAATAAAAAACTGATATACGCCTGCCGTTAAATTAAACTTTGTTATATAACTTATTATTAGACGGTATAAGTCCCATTCCTCATAAAAACCTGCTTTTCAAGCACCCTAATGAACATAACTATGTTATATGCCCTGATCTAGATAGAATATAGCCCCTTTTTTACTAGATTTCCATTGAGTCTAGAGTCTAGTTAGTTTTTTACATAGTCCGAAAATAGTTTAAATACCTGAGCTTAAATCAATACAACAGTCTGTTATAAAAGTAATTAATCCTTTTAAGAGTCGATAAATCCGTGCGTATATTTATCTTGATATTTTATGGCACAAAAAATGCTTACTTTAAGTCAGTATAAATGTTTTATGCTGACCTACTTTTATTAACACAAATTAGAGAAGATGAATGCTTGAAAATAAATCTATAAAGAAAATTATACTTTTTTCATTAACAAGTGCCGTACTGGTCGCTAGCCAAAGCAACTTTGCCCATACTCGCTTCAAAACTCCAGTTATTAACGAAAATGGTCGTAATCATGGTAGCGATTATAATGCTGAAGTTATCGGACATACGTGTGCGACGGACGCCGGCGTGGCCCTTGATACATTAGCCACGGTTGTTTTGTTCCCTGATGGCGTAGATTCAACGCTCACCGTTGATGGTGTAGCTTCAGATTTAAAAGTGATTGATTTTGTGACTAACTGGGGAAGCCCGGTACAGTCAATTTCTAATAAGGATGTTTTTGGATACCAAGATGAAATCACTACCCCACTTGGAAACACTGTTGGTTATTGGATGGGTGGCGGTCCAGGTTTGCAACATAACCTAGCCGGAATACTCCCTTTTAGAACCAGTGGAGTGATAATTGATTCAGAGTCATGCGCCAAGAGCGTTACATTTAGAACTAACATTGCGGATATCTGCGAAATCACTAAAGCTTCTGAGTTCTCTACCAATGCTCTTAACATCTGGTCAGTTGCAGTAGAAGGATCAAAATTTCAAATCCCAGGTTCTAAAGGTGATGATTCCCCAGCAACCCTAAAGGTACTCCGTACTAGTGTCATGCCCGCAACGTGTGGCGAGGGCGTTGACGTGGTCGTAACACCAACAGCGGCACAGATCAATCGCGACATGCCTATAATATATAACGGCAAACAACTATGGCCGAAACCTGAATAAAATAGTCTATTTTATTCCCATTAAAACACTCCTGTGCTTTATACACAGGAGTGTTTTAATAAAGTTAAATTGTGCGCCAGTTTAAAAAATAGTACTTTGTGTCATATAAAAGGCAGCGCTTTTTATGTTTTAAAAAAATGAGGATAATCTATGAGCAATCGATTACTAAGCAAAGCTGCACTAAGTGCGGCTATATTAAGCATTGGAATATATAGTACTGCGCATGCACATAGCGGTGGTGCAACATTAAACCCGCGGGGTGGCAACCCCAGTGCAACGGCATTAGCGGCTATCACCTGCTCAAAATACACTAAGCTTAGTGAAGAACCAGCAAAACTAATTGTACAGCTTAGAGATATATCACCGCCTGTTGAGGGATTATTACTTAGCGTGCAAATTTATAAAGGCACTCAAGCAATCAGTATTACTGACCCTGTTTCAGGCGATGCTAATTATAGCCCAGCCGTAGAATTAAATGCTGGCCCTGGGGCTTACCAAGTTCTGCTGGATAAAACGGCTGCGGGACCGAGACAATTTGATTTAATATGGCACTGCGAATCTGCGGAAGGCATACATACTGAAACACAAATTAATGTTAGACAGTTTCAATAAATAAAACTCATGCTTACTTTCAAATCCTGTTATTTTTTCCTGCGATTGTTAGCGAAACGCACACTATGCTTGACTGGCCTGGCATGCATCAGCTTTACTGCTATTGCATCTGCTGGCGAATCAGGTCAAATTAGCCCTCCCTGTGCACTGAGTTCGTTAACATCTGAGCAAAAAACAAATCTTAAACAGTATGCAGGTCAAGTTGTGTATCTGGATTTCTGGGCTTCCTGGTGTCCCCCTTGCGCCAAATCATTTTCATTTTTAAATCAACTGCATCGTGATCTGCAGGCAGATGGTCTGGTTGTCATAGGGGTTAACATGGATGAGCATGTAGCAGATGCTACCAAATTTTTACAACGCTATCCTGCAGAATTCTTGCTCGCCAGTGACCAGACAAAACAATGTGCAACAGATTTAAATGTACGCGCAATGCCCTCTTCCTATCTAATTGACCGCAACGGTGTCATCCGTTATGTACACTTAGGTTTTCGCTCCGGGGATCGTGAGCAGCTGCTTGATGAAGTTCAACAGTTGTTAGCCGAACCTGCTATGACCGATGAGACACAGTAATTATTCGCCACGCTCATGGAGAGCAATTCTACTAATGTAGTTGTTGCAGTTTTGTGTCAGAAATACAAACTCTCGCTAAAAAACACTTATTTTTCATCAGCAAAGTATAAGCTGATGACACAGCTAAAATATAAAGGTAGGACATAGCCATTACAAGCGGCAAGACATGGACGTCTAAAATTCGCAAAGAACGCTCATGATCGATAACTATCCCCGCTTATTAATGAACATAACTAATCCACTTAAACTAGTGTTATCGACAATTTTACTCTTGTCATCAATTGCCTGTAGCTCAGTAGCGCCATGGGAACGAGGTAATCTAGCCAAACCACATATGGCTATCGACCCTCACCCTATGCAGAACAGCCTGCGTGGCCATGCGTATGGCAGTCGTGAAGCAGCGGGAGCCATCAGCGCTGGCGGCGGCGGCGGTTGTGGCTGCTATTAAACGCCCTGCCCCTGCTAAAAACAATGCACTACAGGCTTTAACCTCCGCTGCATTAGTATTACCAGGACTTGTCTCTTCTCCCGTTAAGGCACTAGAAGTCAACAGTGTTGATTTCCAGTATAGTCATTATCAGGAGGGCGGGCGTGACTTAATCAATATAAATAGTGGCCTAGCTCCGATTGAAGTAGATACTATTCATTTAAGATCCAATCTAAGCCTGGCTGATAGAATAAAATTTTCCTTTAATTACGTGCAGGACACCTGGTCAGGTGCTACTCCTGTTACTTCAGCACCTATAGTAACCGGTGGGAATTCGCCCATATTCGTCAATACTCCAGAGGGCGTTACTACGGTTGGAGCCACTCCGATGCTCACCGGTAATATTGCGCTGAATCGGGATTTACTTCCACTCAGTCAATTCAGCTCCGGGCAAGCTGCCATACCCAATACTCAAACGGTTGAGGTGTTATCAACAGCATCCCCAGAAACCCGAAATCAAGTAGATATACAGCTGGGTTATGAATGGGATGAAGTAGCTTTGGACCTGACTGGTGGAGTCTCAATAGAACGCGATTATACATCAGGATTTGGTGGAATTATCGGGCGCTGGGATTTAAATCAAAAACTTACCAGCCTGAATGCCGGGCTCAATTATACCTATAGCAACACATCGGCCATACTTGACCATGATGCAACCCCCTACATAACAAAAACTGCGTATATAGATCAAATTGAATTACGCGGCGGTTCCGATATTTTTCATGGCCATCGCCAGGATTGGGCTACCAATGTTGGCATTAGCCAGGTACTCAATAAAAACGCAGTACTCGATGCGACTCTTAGCTATATTAACAGCAGTGGTTATCTAGGTAATCCCTATAAAGTCGTGACCGCTATATTCGTTGATCCCGACCAAATAAAAAGTGGAAAAGAGGTATTGAGTGGCAATGTTCAAGCCTTAATGGAGCAAAGGCCAGATAGGCGTAATCAAATGGCTATCGGCGGAAAATATGTGCAGTATGTAGAGCCTCTTGATGCAGCTGTCCATTTAAGCTATCAATTTTCTCATGATGACTGGGGAATCAATGCCCATATTTTCGAAGCTGACTGGGTACAACCTTTAGGCCTTGGCTGGACGGTCACCCCTAGAATTCGCTATTACAGTCAGAATGCGGCTAATTTTTATCAGCCTTATTTAACCGTAGAACAAGCTTATAGTCAGCAGGCAGTTGATAATCAGGGGCGTGAAATCTGGGTCGATGCCAGCAATCCGGATAACGGTGTGGAATATGTTCGTGATGCAAATTATAATTTACTTGATGCTCAAGGTAATATGGTTGATGAAAGTGAACTTAATGTACGCAATAAAACCATCCCATTTGATGCATCAAAATTGCCAGATAATTTCTCCAGCGACCACCGATTATCAGGATTCGGTGCACTTAGTGGAGGCTTGAGCATTGCCAAACAATTTTCTCGCGGGATTGGTTTACAAGCCAGCTTTGAATACTACTCACATGCCGGCGGCCTGAAATTAGGCGGTGGTGGAGCGGGCGCCTACGCAAATTTTGACTACTATGTCGCCAGTGCAGCCTTAACCGTTGACCTGTCCGCAGCAGCTAATTCATTGAGTCATAATAGCCATCATCACGGTAGTGACGATCACCAACAACATATGCATAATGTCCCGGCAGGATTGCGTTTTGCTCATATGATGCCACAAGCGGATAGCTGGATGATTGGTTATCAATTTATGTATGGTGCTACAGGTGATGGAATGCGCCATGGCAAAAATCCTGCACGCGATCTGGACGTGGTACAAAATGGCTGTAGTGATGCGCTACCCTGTCGTTTTACACCTAGTGACATGAATATGACCATGAGTATGCTCAATATCATGTATGCCCCCACCGACTGGTTAAACCTGATGTTAATGCCACAGTTTGTTTCCAAGAGTATGCATATACGCGAACTAGAGGGACGTCCTCCTCCCAGTCTTGATGTACATGAGCATACTGGTATTGGCGGACATGAAACAGGAGGAGTAGGTGATACCCTGTTCGGGGCTTTAGTCGATGTCTGGAATCAGCCGGGGCATGAAGTGCATATGGGTTTAATGTTTAGCGCACCGACAGGCGCTGTAGATCTGGAGTTTAGACGGATTGCACGAACAGATGGTGGTTTGATACATTTTGGTATGCAGCTGGGTAGCGGTACCTGGGATTTTTTACCCAGTGTGACCTATAACGGCATGTACGCTGATTGGTCATGGGGAGCACAGCTCAGTGGAACGGTGCGCATGCAAGAGGAAAACCGCAGCGGTTATCGACTGGGCAATATTTTCCAGGCGACAACCTGGGGAAATTATAATATCACACCGTGGCTCTCTGCATCATTACGTGGTGTTTATACCTGGCAGGATTCAATACACGGAGACTATAACGGTTTTAATGCCGGAGCTGGACCTATGGATTATCCAGATAATTATGGCGGCAGTTTCTGGGATGTTGGTTTTGGCTTAACAGCACGTGTGGTAAAAGGTGATCTGGTGGGAAATAGCGTTAGTTTCGAATGGTTGCAACCGGCAGGTGATGATTTTAAGGGTTATCAGCTTGCGCGTGATGGTGCATTAAGTGTTGCCTGGAATTTCAGTTTCTAAACAGATAAGAAATCCACTTTACAACGATGCAATTATTTCATTATGAATTCAAGGCGATGGGCACAGCCTGTACTATTCAGTTATATGCGCAAAATACGCAGCTCGCCAAAAACATTTCAGCGGCAGTTATCACCGATGTTAATCGCCTGGAACTAAAATATTCACGTTACCGATCTGATAGTCTGCTTTCTAAAATCAATCGTCTAGCTGCAAAAGGCGGCAAAACCCGAGTGGATGATGAAACCGTTAGTTTATTAAATTATGCTACAACCTGTTATCAACAAAGCGGTGGATTATTTGATATAACTTCTGGCATTTTACGCCATATCTGGCAGTTTCAACAACATGCCCTGCCAGATGAACAACAGATAGCTGCTATACGTAATAGAATAGGCTGGCAACGTGTAAATTGGTCGGCACCGCATCTAGAATTCCCTGAACCGGGATTTGAGCTTGATTTTGGAGGTATTGTTAAAGAATATGCCGTTGATCGTGCTGCTATTATAGCTCAGGAATCAGGTATGCAATATGGCATTATCAATCTGGGTGGCGATATTAGAGTTGTAGGTCCACACGCTAATGGCCAACCCTGGGTAGTAGGGATTCAACACCCACGAGAACAGCAACAAGTAATACAAAAAATAAACTTAAGCCAGGGAGCATTAGCAAGCAGCGGTGATTATGAGCGTTGCATTGTTGTTAATAATCAGCGTTACGGCCATGTATTTAACCCTCGAACTGGCTGGCCGGTTAGTCATTTAGCCGCTGTTAGCGTGGTCAGTGAATTATGTGTTGTAGCAGGCAGTGCCGCGACCATTGCCATGCTCAAAGAAAGCTTAGGCACTCAATGGCTAGCACAACTTGGTTTACCTTATTTATGGGTAGATGTTCAAGGAAAAAGTGGTGGTTCACTGTTAGATCAGCAAGATTAAAAAAGGGCATACATTTCAAGCTTTCTCAAGAATATGTAGGTTATTAGCTGCTCTGGCTGGGTTATGTAAGCCGACATTATAAATGTGGACCCCACTGTCAAGACTATATTCTCCAAATAATAAGGAGAAATATCTAACATTCTCATGAAAAATGTACTTCATTTGGTGTTTGATAATCTAGGTGACAACTACCTTGAAAAATACCGCCCAACTGCTCACGCTGACGACGAATACTAATGGCTTCTACTCTGCTCTATTCCTTTTCGCTTAAGCTCAATAGGATTCGTTACCTTTTTTTTAAGCCCGTCTAATTCGACCTTTAACCCCTCTATTTCTTCATAGAGAGGTGAGATCAATGCATCCTCATCAACGGCTTTAACACGTCCTGATTCGAATAACTACACTGTTTCATCGGCTAAATAATTTAATCTGGCCTGAAGAGATTTTATGTGTGGAAATTAGCTCTGCTGCTGTTTTTTTTCGCCTTTATAGGCTTCTAAGGTAACCTTCGCCTTAAATCTTGCACTGAGCGTTTTTTTGTTTTGTACTCATAATAACACCCCCTATAATTAGCCTATGTTTTGAGCTAAATCGCTCCTTAGGTATGGATCTAAATATTGGGGGCCATTATAAGGGACTGTCATTGTAGCGCATGCACACAAGAGTAGTTTATGTATTCTCAAGTTTCATCCGTCACTTTATCAACTGAACTAGCAAGTCCTAAAACTTTGTGTTATTTTCACTAAATTGAATACCGAAACTTGAGTTAATAATCTCTAAAGTTCTGCATAAGTGTAACCAACAAATCAATCAAATATATTACCGTGATGGTAGCGCTCATCCGCACCTGCTGCCTGGGTTAAAGCGGCGACATTATCTTTAGTAAAAAAACCGTCAAAGCCATGGCAGCGTTCAACATATTCGGTAATCAGAATCGAGTATTCCGAATGTTTGGAAAAGATCTGTTTGAGATTAGGTTTGTCGGTACATTCGCCAACGACATTGGCTAGAAAAGGCAGACCATAACTTTTCAGGGTATCTACTACAAAATCGATATTCTTCTCTCCGCCCTGATAATCACCATCTTTAACTTCATAGGCTATATGATGCATACGCCTGCCATAATTCCTGACAAAGTCTTCTGTCGGCATGGGTAAATTCTCGAACGAATTAACGAATGAAGGGGTATTATTTGCCGTGAAAACCTTGGCCGGTGAGAGTTTGTCATCTTTAACATTCGGATGCCTATTAACATTGGTAGACGAATTTTGATCCGCAATATTATATGCACCCCAAAAATAGTAATTTGACATGGTCAGGAATTCAAGAATTGCATCCTCTCTTTCACCAGACAAAATCCGCGTCGCCATATGGTCAACCCCTAACAGCAACTCATTCGTCCCTTTTTCTGCAGCCTTATCTGCTGCTTTGGCGAGTAATTCTACTTCATTTTTACGCAATAAAATACGCTGCCCTAACTCCAGTTGCTCCATTTCAAATGCACCCGTTGGCAAATAACCGACCCGATTCCCTGTCAGCGAAGAAGGCTGGGTGAAGTTAAAATGACGGTTAGAAAAGAATTTGTTTGCGGTTTCATCGGGATAATGAAAGCGAATATTATGTGTCTCAAGAATACTACGTGTTTCCTTTAGGTTACGCGTATTAAACACTTCACCTACATAGCGGGCATTAGGCTTTTTACTCGCCAGTGGATAGAGCATATTTAAACGCGTGAGATCATCTTTAAAGGATTTATCCAGCGGCTCCAGAACGATATATCGTGGCCACTCAGGCCTGGCTTGCATAATATAAATCTTATGTGTGTCATTAAGATAAGCATCCTGAAAGCGAAAAGGTGTCATCAGATATAACTCTTCCATATAGGCGAGAGCATCTCCAGTTTCAACCTGCACGACGAGTGCGCAAATATTTTCCAGTAAATCGTCAATGCCGCTAGACTTCCTGCGTTGATAAATTTTAAGACGATAGTCGTTAAAAAAATCCGTGTTCTTTTTGTCACCTACCGGTTGGTAAGTCATAATCGGTAAACTCATTTTTAGCTCCTAGTCTGTAATTATGTGATTCAGCGTTGGGATACGCATGGAATAAGTTTTGTAACTTAAAAGTGGAGCCTTTAGACCCGCTGTCTCAATGCGGGGCTAAAGGCTCCACTTCCATAAATAATTTATGGCCCGGTATTTCATGTACGTTTCTTAGCGACTGAACTGTTATAGCATTGAATAACTAAGCTCAAAGATAGTTATGATTGCTGCTTAACAGGGTGGTAACACGGCTTCCAGAAAGTCTGCTCAATCTTTTCCTGTAAAGCACCTAAAGATGTCTTAACTGCAACACCATCGTCCTGTGCTTGCAAGCCAACTGCTAGTGCAATACCCTTGCTCACCTTACGAATGTCATCTAGCGGGGGAAGCAAACCAGGTTCACTAGAATCTGTATGACTGTTCGCATTTTCAATGCTTGCAACACTTTCACTCAGCGCAATGGCAGCAGCCATTAACATGCCATCTGTGACTCGACTCGCTCTGCTAGCGAGTATACCGAGTCCCATCCCGGGGAAAATATAACTATTATTACACTGGGCGATAGGGTAACTTTGGCCATTGTACTGTACCGGGGAAAATGGGCTACCTGTCGCCACTATGGCTTTACCAGCAGACCAGTTTATTAAATCTTCAGGTGTGGCTTCGATACGTGCCGTTGGGTTAGATAACGGAAAAATAATTGGCCTGGCAGTTCCCGCAGTCATTTCACGAATAATTTCTTCGGTAAACAGACCCGGCTGACCAGAAACCCCAATCAAAATCGCAGGCTTTGCCTGTTTGATTACCTGTAGCAAACTAATACTTTCAGCCCCCTCATCTGCCCAGTTTACCACCCGGTCAAAAGCTTGCGCCAATCGTTGCTGAAACGGAAATTTTGCTGGCGCAGCATCCTGAATAAGGCCGCGACTGTTGACCATAAATATCTGGCTTCGCGCCTGTGCTTCTGGAATATCTTGTAAAACCATAGCAGCAATGATTTGCTCTGCGATACCACAGCCTGCAGAACCAGCGCCAAGAAAAACCACATTTTGTTCACCTAGGCTTAGTCCAGCGGTTTTCACTGCGGATATCAAGGTACCTACGGTAACTGCTGCTGTTCCCTGTATATCATCATTAAAGCTACACAGTTGATCGCGATATTTTTCCAGTAGCGGGGTCGCATGAGTCAGGGCAAAATCTTCAAACTGTAATATCACCTGCGGCCATTTGCGCTTTACTGCCTGTACAAATTGATCCAGAAATTCATAATATTGCTCACCCTCTATGCGCGCATGCCGCCAACCCACGTACAATGGATCTTTGATACGTTCCTCATTATTAGTACCTACATCCAGAGTAATAGGTAACGTCGTTGCTGGATCTATTCCGCCACAGACGCTATATAAGGAAAGTTTGCCGATCGGGATACCCATGCCACCCGCACCCTGATCACCTAAGCCCAGAATTCGCTCGCCATCGGTAACGACAATCACACGAATATTTTTCCCAATACTATTGTCTAGTATGCTCTCGATATATTCACGCTCCGGATAACTAATAAATAGTCCTCTGGGGCGTCTATAGATTTCACTAAATTTCTGACAGGCTTCACCGACCACTGGCGTATAGATAATAGGCATCATCTCTACTAGATAATCATGTACTAGGCGGTAAAACAGGGTCTCATTATTATCTTGCAGACCGCGCAAATAAACGTGCTTTTCCAACTGGGTTTCGAAACTAGAAAATGCATCATAGGCGCGCAGAATCTGGTCATCCAAGCTCTCAATATGTGGAGGCAATAAACCCAGCAGACCTAAGTCAATACGTTCTTGCTCACTAAACGCAGTTCCTTTATTCAGCAATGGGCTTTCCAGAATAGCATTGCCTGATAATGATGAGGGCGCTAGTATTTCAAGCGTTGTATCTGCTCTATTTAATTCTTCAGTCATGGACGGATTGCCTATAAATTTTTATTGATTAGAAACATTCTACCGATGCTTTTTGCCAATCTGCAAGATAGGGTTTAGGGATATCATCAGTGAGCAATTGACCTGCTGCCAGAGGCGTATAAATTTCATCGAAATGTAGTAAACCCTGGTCAAAGCGGCGATAAATATCTGATGGGCAAAGCATATCCGGATGTTCATAACCAATAGCTCCGCACAACTGCATAAAAGAGGCGATGGTTTGCTCATGAAAATTTGCTACCTGGATATGTTTACTCTCAACATGCACTGCTTTGCTGCGTTGAGGGTCCTGAGTAGTAATGCCTGTAGGGCATTTATTAGTATTGCAGGACTGTGATTGAATACAACCTAAGGCGAGCATCATGGTTCTTGCCGCATTGACGGTATCGGCACCTAATGCCACTTTGCTCAGCATATTAAAACCTGATGAAGTTTTCCCTGAGGCGATTAGCCGGATATGATCCTTCAAATTGAGCCCAATCAGTACTTGATTCACATAATAAACCGCTTCATTACACGGCGTACCTAAACGATTGGAAAATTCCAGAGGGGCAGCGCCAGTCCCACCTTCTGCACCATCAATGGTAATAAAATCAGGAAAAATCTGGGTTTCAAGCATCGCTTTGCAGATGGAAAGAAATTCACTTTTCTTACCCAGACAGAGTTTAAAACCTACCGGTTTTCCGCCACTGAGCTGACGTAATTGCCGCACAAATTGCAACAAGCCTTTGGGGTTATTGAAAACGCTGTGTGCAGGAGGGGAAACAACATCCTTGCCAGCCTCAACCAGTCTGATTTCAGCAATTTCCCGGCTAACTTTAACGGCAGGTAATATGCCACCATGAGAGGGCTTGGCTCCTTGCGAGAGTTTTATTTCGATCATTTTTACTACTTCAAGAATCGCCCGTTCCTTAAAAGCATCAGCATTAAAACTCCCGTCCTGATTTCGGCAACCGAAATACCCGGTACCAATTTGCCAGATAATATCTCCGCCAAATTTTAAGTGGTAGGGACTGAGACCGCCCTCACCCGTATTATGTGCAAACCCCCCACGTTTAGCACCTTTGTTTAAGGCCAGTATGGCATTCGCACTGAGGGCACCAAAGCTCATCGCCGAGATATTTAAGCGCGAAGCACTATAGGGCTGAGTACATTCCGGGCCGCCGAATAGAACTCGTTTATCCTCTTCGGCTACCTCTTTAGGACTAAGTGAATGTTCTGCGGTTAGATAGCCATCTTTCAGAATATCTACCTCGGTACCAAAAGGTAAGGTGTCTGGCAATAGTCGAGCACGCCTGTAAACTAGGTTTCTTTGCTCACGGTTAAACGGTCTTTCCTCAGTATTGCCGGCAATAAAATACTGACGAATTTCGGGGCGAATATATTCGAATATATAGCGAAGATAAGAAACCACCGGATAATTACGCCGCAAATTACTGTGGCTGAAGTACATATCGTAGCAACCGATCACGGCCCACAACAAACAAAAAGCGGTTACCCCATAAGCCACTGGATACCAAGGCGCAAGGGCTAAGCTAGCGGGTGTTCCAATCAGGGTGATCAGCCAATACATTTTTACCATAAAGGTCATAGTTATTCCTGTGATTTCAGTGAGTATTGTTGTAGCGCAAGGCTTTAGCCCGCAATACACTTAATCCAGTGCCTTGCTCTTGACGAAAACCCGCACGAAATTTAACAAACTAATAGTTATGTTTATTATCAAGAGGTGCAAGGGCTCGGCTGGAGCTTTAAGCACTAGCATCCCCATAACACTCATAAATTAAGAGCGTTAAGCGCCGTTGCTTTACAAATGTGGGATTGTTTTACATGAACCATGTTTTTCTTGAAGATTTACTTTCTATAGATATTCCTAATAAATCAGTTAGGACCCATAAATAACATGTCAGATCAGTTGCAGTGTTTCAAACACTACTCAAAAATTTCAGTCTATCATTTAATTAAACAGCACATCAAGTAAATGTTATTTAAAAATAATTAAGGCTTTTGCTCCATGCGTTAGTATTTATTGTCCTGTTATTTAATTGCTTGTCTGGGATAATGGGACAAGTGTATATTTTCACGCAACACACTTCAGTCATTGTTTTCAGAGAAGCTTGATTAAGCTTGATTGACTAAATACTAAGGAGCAGACTTTATGACCAAGAATGTAAGTGAAATATTACTCGATATCCTCGCAGATACAGGAGTCTCAGATATATTTTGCGTCACTAGAGATGCTTTAAATACTCTACTGGAAGTGATCCGCAAAAATTTGCGCTTCCACTAGATTAGCGTGCGGTATGAAGAAAATACTGCTTATGCCGCCTATGCGCAAGTCGAGCTTAGCGATGGATTGGGAGTTTGTACAGACACCGTCGAGCCAGGTTCTCTGCACCTGATCAATGGTTAATATAATGCCAAGAAAGAAGGCGCAATGGTTATAACAATCACCGGCCAGGTAGTTCGACATCACCGTGGCAGTCATTATTTTCCGGAAGTCGATCTATCGCGCATGTTTGATTCTTTTAGGGGAAAGAATCCTTTTCAGAGAAGTGATCAGCTTAATCATCAACAAGGTTTCGCGCATTTTGGTGGCCCACATATTCTTTCATTAGTTACTGAGTAGCATCTCGTGCGTTAAAAGCGGTGAAACACCTGAAATTTAATGTCTATCGAAGACTTAGACCTGAGGCCTGAGGCCCTGGCGGCAAGATTAACCAAGCATGCAGATTTGTGTATTGGCGAAATTAATTTCATGGTATTTACGTTACAGTCTATTTTGAATATAATCGACGCTAAAAATCCAGCTGATTCCATATTAGACAATGGCTATTACCTATGAAATTTTGTGAAGGTTCGCCTATGGCGCTGGTCACGCAACAGTTGCCGGGGGAGTGTATCTATCCGAAAAGGTATTTAATCATCAGCATCCTTTGACGATGGAGGGGAGGGATTCAGAGGCTTTTGTGCCAACTGAAGATGGCTTGTGTTTGACAGGTATCGAGGTTGTAAGCGGAAAGTTAACGGTTGAGGATGAGTTGAATACATTGGCTTCAAATATTTCTATCAGACGCGATTGGGCGGCTGTAGATTATTTCACAAACTATATTGAGTCTTTGCATATGGAGAAACAAATCGCCATTGGTATTCTGGAAGAACAGAAAATAACTTTTGCTGAAAACTTTTCGATGACCGTGCCACTATTGGATGGTGGGTCGATAAGAATATAAGATTAAGAATTTAATTACACCTGAAAATTTGATGTTCAAGTAGGATGTTATAAATATTGCCTGGAGGGAACTTGTGCAATACTGGGCAACCTGGATTCTCGTATTCCGAAAACTTCCGGGCTAGCGTACCATAACCTTTATGTCTTAGAAAACCTCATGTAATTGTTGAATAAATGGCTCGGCTAATTCGGGCACTTCTTCCTCCACTTTCTTATTATGTTCTTAAGCATTCCTTTCGGTTAATCAGCTAAAGTTTCCTGCTCATTTTGAGTAAATGATTCATACAACATAAAAACCACACCGATAGTAATCGCCGAGTCTGCAACATTAAATACCGGCCAGTGATATGTTTGATAATAGACATCAAAGAAGTCAATAACATATCCGTAGATCACTCGGTCAATTAAATTACCAATGGCCCCCCCCAGGATCAAGCTTAATGAAATGGCTGATAGGGTTTCATAATGCTTTAACTGTTTCATCCAGATAACCAGGCCGATACTGATTGTCGCAGCAAGTATGGCAAAGAACCAGCGCTGCCAGCCACCTGCATCACTTAAAAAGCTGAATGCAGCACCATAATTATGCGCATAGGTGATACTAAAACCTGGAAATACTGGAATAGACTGATACAAACTCATAGTTGTATCAATCCAGATTTTACTTAGCTGATCCAGTATTAAAACCACAACTGAGAGCCAGAGCCATTTCATCATAATAATTCTTTTAAAAAAGTGGGAACTACTTAAGATGCTGGGTTACGATTTTCTTGCTACGCAGAAAAACCTAACCCAGCCTACAATTAATGTAGTGTGTATGTAAGAAAGTCGCCTTATGCAAATTTCCGAACTTCACCCGCGCCTGCGATATTTTCCACACAGCGACCACATAACTCGGGATGTTCAGGGTGATTGCCTATATCTTCTACATAGTGCCAGCAGCGCACACATTTTTCATACTCAGAAGCGACAACTTGGACTTTTAGACCCTCTAATTCGGTAGTTATTGCGTCACTACCCGCATCTTCCACTGGTAATACAAAGGCTTTAGAAGTAATAAAAATAAAGTGCAATTCATCTTCCAGCTTATTCAATATCGAAGCATACTCGTCACTGCAATATAAAGTCACTTCGGCATTAAGTGAGGCGCCAATCACACCGGACTTACGCATTTTCTCCAGTTCTTTACTAACATTTTCACGCACAGCCATCAGCTTTTCCCAGTCGGAATTGCTAAGCACGGCATCCTCGGCTAGTGGAAATAAGCCCTGATACCAGGTTTCCAGCAATACTGAATCACTACGCTCACCGGGCATATATTGCCAGATTTCATCTGCGGTATAACTAGTAATCGGAGCTAACCAGCGAACTAGCGCTTCCATGACATGAAACATAGCGGTTTGTGCGGAGCGTCTAGCCAAGCTATCTCCTTTAGCAGTGTACTGACGATCTTTGATAATATCCAGATAGAAACTACCCAGATCCATGGCACAAAAATGATGCACTTTTTGGTTAATTACATGAAACTGGTATTGATCATAGGCTTCTATAACATCTTGTTGTAATTGAAACGCGCGGTCGACAATCCAGCGGTCCAGCGCCAGCATGTCGTCTGCCTGTACACTATGTTGAGCCGGATCAAAACCATCCAGGTTGGATAATAAAAAGCGCGAGGTATTTCTTAAGCGTCGATAGACATCAGAGGTACGCTTTAGGATTTCATCCGAAACTGTCATCTCGCCACGATAATCGGTACCCGATACCCACAAGCGCAACACATCAGCGCCCAGTGATTTCATCACCGACTGAGGTGCAACCACATTACCACGTGACTTGGACATTTTTTTGCCCTCCGCATCGACAGTAAATCCATGTGTTAATACAGACTTATACGGTGCGCTACCATTCATGGCAATCGAGGATAATAAAGAGGATTGAAACCAGCCTCGATGTTGATCAGAGCCTTCCAGGTATAAATCAGCTGGAAATCTAAGCTGCTCACGCTGATTTAAAACGGCCTCATGAGAAACGCCTGAGTCGAGCCAGACATCCAGAGTATCCTGTGTTTTATCATACTGATCAGCTTGTTCACCGAGCCATTCTGATTTATCTAAGGTAAACCAGGCCTCTATACCCTTTTGCTCGATGTGTAGCGCAATTTCTTCGACCAGCTTGTCAGTTTCAGGGTGTAATTCACCGGTCTCTTTATGCACAAAGAAAGGAATCGGCACACCCCAGGTACGCTGTCTGGAAATGCACCAGTCCGGGCGATTTTCCACCATACCTTCAATACGGGCCTGTCCCCAATCGGGTATCCATTGAACCTTTGCAATTTCCTGCATGGCTTTTTCACGCAACTCGCCTTGATCCATGGAAATAAACCATTGCGGTGTTGCGCGAAAGATAATCGGTGTTTTATGGCGCCAGCAATGCGGATAACTATGTAGCAATGCTTCATGGTGCAGCAGTTTATGTTTACTGCTTAAGACTTCGATCACATGTTCATTCGCGGAAAAAACATGCTCTCCGGCAAATAATTCAGTATTGGGCAAAAATACGCCATTATCTCCAACCGGATTATCAATCGGCAAGCCATAACGCTGACCAACAACATAGTCATCCTGACCATGCCCTGGGGCTGTATGTACAGCACCTGTCCCCGCTTCTGCAGTCACATGGTCACCTAAAACGATAGGGATTTTGCGATGATAAAAAGGGTGCATCAGTAGTTGATTTTCTAGCGCATCACCATTGCAGTATGCCAGTACACGGCTGTTTTCCATGCCATAACGAGCAACAGCATCATTCCATAATTGATTTACCAGAACCAGGCGCTCTTTTTGCCCATTTTTCTCGCACTGCACGACGACATATTCATATTTGGGATTGAGACTGACAGCCTGATTCGCTGGTAATGTCCAGGGAGTTGTTGTCCAGATAACAACAGATAATGGCCCCTCACCTTCGTGCTCTGGTACATGATGACAGCTAGCAAAAAACTGCTGTTCATCGATCACCTCAAAACGTACGTCGATAGCGGGTGATTGTTTGTCTTCATATTCGACTTCTGCTTCGGCGAGAGCAGAACCACAATTAGTACACCAATGCACCGGTTTAAAGCCTTTGTTCAAATGACCTTTGGTATTAATTTTGCCTAATGAACGTACGATATCCGCCTCGAATTTATAATCCATGGTCAGATAAGGTTTATCCCAATCGGCCAAAATGCCCAGACGTACAAACTCATCTTTTTGCATTTTGACCTGTTTTGTCGCATATTCTCGACACGCTTTACGAAAAACCTCTGCAGATACTTTGCCGCCGGCTTTACCGACTTTCTTTTCGACCATTAATTCAATCGGCAGGCCATGACAATCCCAGCCTGGTACAAAGGGTGCATCAAAACCAGAAAGTGTTTTAGACTTTAGAATGATATCTTTAAGCACCTTATTAACTGCATGACCAATATGAATGGCTCCATTCGCATAGGGAGGACCATCATGCAAAATAAACTGTGGTTTGCCTGCAAATTCAGCACGAATTTTTTGGTACAGCTGCGCTTCAGTCCATTTTTTTAAGCGCTCAGGTTCACGCTGTGCCAAGTTACCTTTCATCGGAAAGGCCGTTTTGGGTAGGTTAAGTGTTTTTTTATAATCGATGGTCATGTTTTACTAAATTTGCATTAATGTCTTTGCCTGAGCAGTATCCAATTGAATCTGCCGTTTTAAATCATCTACTGATTGAAAGCGCATTTCACTCCTTATTTTGTGTTTGAAATGCACTTCTACATACTTTCCATAAATATCTTGGTCAAAATTAAACAAATGTGTCTCCAATAACACTTTTGCTCCGCCATTAACCGTTGGCTTGGTGCCCACATTTGCTACGCCAAAGATCGGCTGTTCACCGATACCTGTCATGCTCACGGCAAATACACCCTGGATCGGTGTGTTTTTGCGTTGCATTTGTATATTGGCAGTAGGAAAACCTATCTTTCTGCCCAGTTTTTCACCATGTACAACTCTACCACACACTGAATAGTTGCGCCCCAGCATCGATTCAGCAGTGGCTAAATCACCTTCGTTTAGGGCATCCCTAATAAGAGTACTACTGACTCGACTGCCTTTCACTGAATATGAGGCAGTATCAATCACCTTAAAATTAAATTTATGCCCTGCTTCTTGTAATAAGGCAAAATTCCCCCGCCGCGCTTTACCAAAGTGAAAATCATCACCTACCACAAGGTATCTAACATTTAAGCGCTCCACCAATATTTCCTGAATGAAATAAGCAGGATCCAAATCTGAAAAACGTTGATTAAAATTAACGATCAGCAAATTATCAACGGGCAAATGCGTAAAATGGATAATTTTTTCTCTCAGCCGGGTCAGGCGTGATGGCGCGTTATCTTTAAGAAAAAATTCCAGCGGCTGTGGCTCAAATACCATAACCACAACAGGCAAACCTAATGTTTTTCCTTTTTCAGCCAACTTGTTGATAACGACACTATGGCCTTTATGCACGCCATCGAAGTTGCCTATAGTAAGTACACAACCAGAAGCAAAGGACTGTAGCTTTTTTATTCCACGAATTAGCTGCATTCAGTTCTGCTTTAGAAAAAATGAGTATATTAACATTTTTACATCAACTCGGCACTTAAGAGCGATAATTTAATAATTCCCGGCACTTGACTTGTCTTTTTATCCGTTTCCCGCGTTGTTGCAATAGTTGCATTACTTACTATGCCCCTATTACTACACCCTGACTACGAAACAAAATACTGTGTCAAGCTTCCGGGAATCATTCAATTCTCACTCCTTAACATCACATTGCTTAAGATAACGCCAGCAAAGCTTCCTCTAATTCATCGACAGTTTGCGGCCGATTTTCGGGTGCCACCTCCATAGCCCAATCAATAATAGCCAATAGCTTGCTATTATACTTCCCTGCATAGGCCGTTTGAGCCAAGGGAAAATCGTTATCACCCTTTCGATCAGTTGCCTGCGGTGACACTTTAAGATCCAGGCAGGTACGCATGCTAACACCCACGGCATAGATATCAGAATAAGGGCCTAAAACACCTGTCGCAGAATATTGTTCTATCGGCGAAAACCCTTTACTTAATACCTGGGTTTTTTGTTTGTTTTTACTGAGCGGAAAAGGCTGTATCGCACCAAAGTCAAGTATTAATAGTTCATTACCTGGACATATCATTAAATTAGCAGGTTTGATATCTAAATGTAGCACCTTATGCTTATGCACTACTCGCAGACCTTTTAATAAAGCACCGAAGATATCGATAATCCATTGATCACTTATTTTGACTTTTTTTGCTATCAATAATTTATCCAGCGTAACACCATAGGCATAATCCATGACTAGATAAACAGTCGAATTGGCACTAAAGAAATTAACCACTTGTACAATGTTCTGGTGTTTTAGTTTTGCTAAAACTTTAGCTTCTTCAACAAATAAACTGCGTCCATGGACAAATAATTTTTGTGATTCATCACTATTAGGGACAATATCATTATTCCAGGTGCGGTGTGCCAGTTTACGCGGCAAATATTCTTTAATCGCCACCTGAACCTGAGTTATTCGATGCCTGGCCAGGTAAACTGAACTAAAACCACCATGTGCAATCTCACGCTCAATTATGTAGTCATCAACCACAGTACCTGGCTGTAGATAATTCCATTGAGTTGGATAGGTTTTAGGGTCGTAATATTCAGCCATAAAACTCCTTTGCTAAAATCTGCCTAAGTCGCATTAACATAGCTTTTCTACCGATATTATAATAAATATTTATTATGCTAACACGATATCAGAATTAGTCGCGCAAAACAGCGTATTTGTTTAGCTAAAACAGATAGAGAGACATATTTATATTTATTTAACTATGAGCAGATCTAGATTGATTGAGCTCAAGCGTATATTTATTCTCATCTGGTTTAGTTCTTAAAAAGAACTGCTATACTAAAACAAACAAATCAACATGTATTAAGGTCATCTGATGAGATTTAATAAAACAATCGTCTTCGCTTTATTACCCAGTATTTTTCTATCTTTTTCTAGCACTAGCCATGCAAATGAAGTGGATGCAACAGCAGTTACCGAAGACCCTTATGGTCCCAAAGTAGGAGAAAAAGCACTAAGATCGTTGGCCAATATTACGCTCGGCGTGATAGAAATCCCCAAAAATATCATTATTGTTTCCAATCGCACCAATCTATTGTATGGCCTTACCGGTGGTACGGGTTTAGGTATACTCAATACAACAGGACGAATTTCAGTTGGCGTGCTTGACCTGCTCACTTTTCCCTTAGCGACTAAATCAATTACTCAACCTATTTACCCTTGGGATAAATATCTGGCTGTCTATACTAGCTATGGCGATATGTTTGTTTTAGATTTTAAAACAGGTGACGATAATGAACACGGTCTAGTAATGGAATGAGCCGGCATTACCCCTCTACTTAGGCACCTGGCAATGGATTAATCCAGACAATCGCAGAATCAATCAACCTTAGATAAAAAGCCAATCAAGAAGAATCCTTACCTCCCTAGGAGGCTGTCCGAGAATAGAAGCCGTAGCGAGGGAAAGCCTTTTTGAGTCAGTTTTTTCGAACATTTGAGGCGAATAGTTGCGCTCTTTAACGAAAATGTTCGGGGAAAATGGTCAAAAGGGATTTTTCCGTAGTAGGGTCTCTATTCGTGGACAGCCTCCTAGATACTCTTTGGGATAGTACTTCTAATCTTGTGTAACGATACGACTCATTCCATTAGGCTCCTTAATTAATTCAATCTGGGTCTTAATATATTCGTGAATACCTTTAACATGCGAAATAATTCCTACTGTCTTACCATGCACGGTTAAATTTTCCAGGGTAGTTACCACTGTATAAAGCGTCTCTGCATCCAGGTTACCAAAGCCCTCATCGATGAATAGCGAGTCAATCGCTCTACCGTTATTGGCTATTTCAGATAAACCTAAAGCCATGGCCAGGCTGACCACAAAAGTCTCTCCACCGGATAAAGATTTCACCGCGCGTCTACTTTGTTTCTGTTTACTATCAATAATTTCTATTGCCAGTCCTGAATCACTTTGCACACTCGCCACATGGTAACGGCCGTTAATTTTGTCCAGGAAACTATTTGTTAATAGTAGTAACTTTTCTGCTACAGCGTTCTGCACACGCCGACGAAAAACATTCTCTGGCTCAGCATCGATTTTCTGCTGTTGTTCCTGCTTTTCTTGAACAGATCCTTGTTGCTGCTCGATGTGTCTGATTAATTGCCCATTTTCATGATGCAATTGCTGCTGTTTGTGCAAACTGCTTTCTAATGTCGATACTTCTTGTTGTGCAATTTCCATTTGTATTTTCTTGTCGCGAAGCTTTATCGCAACACTTTCCAGTGTCTCCTGAGTTGCAATATGTATACGTTCAGCATCTAACTGCTTATGTAGTGCTTCAACTTCGGCGGGATATTGGGCAATACTTTCCTGTAATTGGAACAATAAAGACTGAATTTCATCTTTACGCAATGATAAATCAATTAATTCCTGAACGCTGTCTAAAGATTGATAATCAGATTGCTGCAATTGCACTTGTAAAGCTGAAAGCCTTTGATTTAACTCGAGTTCTAACCGGGCTATTATTTTTTCCTCTCCTGTTAACTGAGCTTTCAGATCTAATTTAGAAAAATACATCTGTGCTAATTCTTGGTCTTGGATTAGCGCTAAATGCGTCTGAAATTGCTGATCCTGAGACTGTAATATGTCATTACTGGAATTAACTTTGGTGGCTATCTGTGCTATTTCATCTGCCAAAGCTCTTTGTCGCAAAGTGTAACTCTGGTAATCTTGCCGACGCTTACTCAGCAAATCATACAAACGATCTTCTTTACCAACGCCTGGCAATTTCTCCCCTAATTCAGCTAATAGTGTGCTAATCAGTTTTGTCAGGGTACTTTCTTCCTGCATGCAGGTTCCCAACTCTGATTCCAGATTAACAATCTCCTGCGGTCGTCCCTGACCACTTTCATCAAGCACTTTTTGCTTTGCCTGCAATCTTTCCAGGCTAGTCTGCTTCTTAATCACCCAGACATCCAGTCTGGCGGTTTCTTTCTTTTTTGCCTGATAGCGTTTGATTAAAGCTGCAATTTCATTTTGATCTTTCTTTTCGTTTTTAATCCTGCTATTCATTGACCTAAAACTATCGATCTCAAAATCTTTACTGACTGCATTTAAACGGCTACACAAACTCAACCATTCGGCTTTTACCCGATTAATACGCTCAGCATGTTCGGTATTTTTTTCTTTGACGTTATTATACGAAGTAAGCTGCTGGGTAAGGCGCCTGGCATCATTTTGCAACACCTTTACCGTAGCAGACTGATCATTTAGTGCTTTTTGTGAATCATAGACAGCAGGAGACTGGCTTAAATACGGGTGCTCTAAAGAACCACATAATGGACATGGCGTATCATATTCCAGCTGTTTCCTATCGTCGCTTAATCGAATTATTAATTGTTGACGGTATACAGATTTTCCTAATATATTCGCGATATTTTGCGCCGATTCAATTTTTTCATTTTTAGCGGCTATCTGCTTATCTAACTGTGCTTTATCAAAATGTTCATAACGCTTAGAAAAACCTTTTTTAACAAAGCGTCTATGTACTTTGGCTAAATTGAGTAACTCAACAAAATTCGCGACACGCTCTTTTTGTCCGGCATGCAAAGCAATCATCTCTTCAAGGCTATGGCCATCAGCTATAAACTCCAACACTTGCCCTAATTTCTCTAATGATTTTTTACCGCTGCCAATTTCGTTCTCGGCTTCAGAGATGCGTTTGAGATTTTTAGTGGATGCTGAAGAGCTACTTTTATGCAACTTATTATAAGACTTAAGTTGTTTTTGAATATCGGCACTACGGGTGCGTAGATTTTTTAAGCGACCTAGTTCTGGCATATTCTCAACAAGAATATGATCTTTTTTTCGTTCTGCTATCCAGCTCTCAACAACTGTCAAGGTCTTCTGCTTTTCTGGCAACTGAATTTCTAGTGCATTTAAGAGAGAGGCTTCGGATTGTCTATCAATCTTAAGTTGAGCCGTCTTGGCCTTTAAATTAGCAATCTTTTGCTGGATTTGTTCCGCACCCTGTCTAGGCAAAGCTTCTAGTTTAGCTTCATCAACACCATCAGCCTGTAACTTATCCACAATTTTTTTCAAATCCTGTTGATGACTGACTTGTTGCTGCTGGGTCTGGTTCCTCAACGCTTTTTTCTCGGCAACACTATCTAGACCAGGCTTGAATGCCAGCACATCGGTAGCGCCGTTAATAGTTGTGAGGAGTTCCTTTACCTGCGCTACACTTTGCTGATCTTCGGCGTGAGTTCGTTCTAACTGGCTAATGTCCTGTTCTAATTTATGTAATTCTTGCAATCCAGCCTGTAACTGCAACAAACTCGTATTTTCCTGCCTAAATTCTGAGAATGTTAATTTTTGATCTGCCAAATCCAGCTCAGCCGTTTCAAGCTGGGTGTCTGACATCAAGTCTATTTCATCTAGACGTCCCTGCAATTTTGCTAATTGCTGTTCAGCCTGTTGAGTCAATACATGAATCTGCTGTTTATAGTCCGCATAAATATCATTACTGATAATACGCTCCAGAATGTCCAGACGTTCGGCATCCAGAGCATTTAAAAATGCAGCAAAATCCCCTTGTGCCAACATAATTGAGCGACTAAAGCGGCGAAAATCCATTCCGATTATTTCAGTATTAAATGCTAAAACTTTATGCACTTCACGCTCAATAATCTGCTCTTCGCCATTAATATGGATCAATTGCATTTGTGCAGCCATAAGCTTGCCATCAGGTGAGGCATTCTGGCGTTTCACCTGCCAGCTAGAGCGGTATTTTTCGCCACTCACTAAAAACTCGACTTGTGCAAAGCACACCGCCGTATTTTTTGTCATGACATTTTCTGCAGGCTTCTTGAAACGAAATGTCTCGCCATATAAACCCAGGCTGATGGCATCTAGAATACTGGATTTACCAGAACCATTGGGCCCTGTAATCGCAAAAACACCTGCATCCGCAATAGGTGCTTTATCAAAATCAATCCGGCTTTCGCCAGCTAGCGAATTGATATTATTAAAATAGACATTCAGTATCTTCATAACACAATGATTTGTATGTATTCTCTTATTAACGAAATATAGCCACAGCGATCAGCTAATTATTGCGGTTTATAAGCTATTAAGCCATTATAAATGAAAAAAAAAGATTCGAATTATTATCAGCAAAAACGACTGGCTTTTAAACCGTTTTTACCCAAGCCCGTTTAAGGCTACTTAATAATAATGCGATTCAAAAGTAACCGGATACATGTTATTGGAATTGATGAAACTATGCCCTATTATATAAGATGACAACTTATTTTTTGTTGCTGAACATAAGGGGAAGAATGATGAAATAATTTAAACTCCTAGGTTATGCTATTAAAGCATTAGCTGATTTATAAACGACGTATTCGCGCCATTTTCTAATAAACGCCTAACCAGATAGGGCAATAACTCCTGGTAATTTCCAACAGGTGCATAAATACGGCACGGAATTTCCCCCTGTGTATCGGTCTGTAATTGCCGGTAAAGCTGTTCACCCATACCATGTAAACGCTGCAATTCATAAGCAGGTTTTGCTTTAGCCATAGTCAAAATAGCAGCAACCGTATGTGCATTATGCATGGCGAACTGCGGGTAAAAAGCACCAGTCTTTGAAAGCATAAACTGCGCGCAGGCAAGATAAGACAGATCAGTCGCCGATTTATGCGTAAACACAGGGTAATTGTCCAGGCCATTAACCTGAGCGCGTTTAATTTCACTATCCCAATAAGCTCCTTTTACAAGCCGTATTGGAATTATGCATTGCTCTGCCCTGGATAATTCTGCCAGGTAATGCAAGGTACTAAGTGCTCTTTTTTGATACGCCTGAACCGCTAAGCCTAAGCCTGACCAACCTTTTAGTTCAGGCTCAGATAATACTTTACTAAATATATCCAGTGACATTTCAAGTCGTTCAGATTCCTCTGCATCAATAGTGACACTAATATTAGCGGCACGCGCTTTTTTTGCCAGATATAAAAGTTGACTACTAATTTGTTGTACCGCCTGTTTATGCTGCAATACTTCATAGCGCGCATAATGCAGACAGCTTAATGGAAATACTAGGATTTTTATAAAGATCTGTATTATTTGCACTAGGAGGCTGTCCGAGAATAGAAGCCGTAGCGAGGGAAAGCCTTTTTGAGTCAGTTTTTTCGAACATTTGAGGCGAATAGTTGCGCTCTTTAACGAAAATGTTCGGGAAAAATGGCCAAAAGGAATTTTTCCGTAGTAGGGTCTCTATTCTTGGACAGCCTCCTAGCTGCTAACACATCAATAGCCTGTGCATAAGCATTGAAATAACGGTCCGTATCATTGGCAGTTAATGCGGCTTCACCCAGCATATCAAATGAAAATAAATAATCATTTCTCAGGCTGGCTTGATGCAGCGCTTTAGTGATCGTTTCGCCTATGACAAACTGGTAAGCCAGTTGCTGCATAGCCTGGCTTACAACGGCACGGATAACAGGTAAGCCCACACGGGCGGAAAGCTCTGAAAAAACCGACAGCGATGCCCGACCGGTCAATTTGAATTGCTGTTCAATCTTACCGGTAAAATCAAGCGTTCGAGTAGCAAAATTAACCAGCAGAGAATCACTGTGTTGTAGATGTTTATGCCAGTCCACTGTACTCAGTTTTTCCTGTAAAAACAGGTCTTGAGTATGCGTATCAGGTATCCGTAATAAGGCTTCGGCGATTTCCATTAACACGATACCTTCATCAGAATTGAGTTGGTATTCGTGCAGGAAAGCTTCGACCAGCGATTGCTGGTCTTTATTATCGCGAATGGCAGTAACCAGAGAGTGTGCCAGACGGTGGCTAGCCATTGCAGAATAGTCCGTTATTGTAAGCAATACCTCTTTGACCAGCCTTAGTTCATCGGCAAGATAATATTGATTAATCTGCTGGCGATAATTTGCTAAAAGAGTCTGCATACCCGTACCACCTATATCGGCTGTTTATGGACTTAGGCACCTGGAAACAAAAATCCCGCCCAAATATTGGACGCTTATTTATTTCCAGGTGCCTTATCCTGCAAAGCATAGCGACCAATAGACGGTAACAACGATTGGGTAAAGGATGGGCATAGTCCACCCTAACACTTTACTCTACAATTTTATCTATCACTAAAGTCAGTTCTACGCCCTTGCGTACGGCCACTTGTTTTACCGTGACATATAAATCACCTTTAGTTGCCCGCGGGCTACCTGATAATGCTACTCGCGCAGTAATATCAACCAGCTCAGCAGAGGATATTTTTGCAGTCGGCATGGCCGCTTTTGTATCATCCAGGACAATAGTTATCGGTAAATCTTGTACCTGTAAACGCACCGCTGCCAAAGGCATAGGCATACCGGCTTTGGCAAAGACAAATACTCGGTCTTGACCACTGACTTTAGCGCGTAATGCCGGGCTGATATCCAGATTAATTTTAATGCTCGCCTTTCCTGCACTGCTCGCTTGTGCTGGTTGCGTTGTGCTGGCTGATTGGACTTGTTGTATTGGAGTTGCTTCACCTAGCTGTCTTCGTGCTTCAGCGATTGCAGGCTCTATAAAATTGTTGAGCTGCACCTTCCCAGCTTTTACTTTAGCTTTTTCCCAAGCGGCAATCGCTTTGGCATAAGCTTGTCGCTGATACTCATTAAGTCCCTGTAATATTAAAGCAGTAGGTTCTTCAGGGTCCACTCTTAATGCGTCATTAATAGCTATCTGCACAATAGGAATCATACGCTCCCCTGCCACCTGATACATCATTTGCGCATAAGCGGCTTTTGCCGCAGCATAGCCAGGGTCTTGCTCACCTAACATACCTGCGATGCGATTATAAACTTCACCAGCCTGTTGAAAATCGCCCATCGCAGCATAAGTATTTGCCAACAGAAACCATTTCTCCATATCTTCTGGGTTTTCTGCTAATTTCGCTTTCAGTGCGATGATAGCGGTTGTAAAATTAGGTGCTGCAGAGTTTTCAGATGCGACTGGCTGAGGTTGCTGCTGATGACTATCAGCTAAAGCTAGGTATTGTTGATATTGTTCACTTGCGCCCAAGTTGTTATAGGTTGCCAGCGTACCCAACACGAATACGCACGCAATAACGGCCATAACCAGCCAATTCTGGATGCTAGCATTACTTGTTGATTTATTGATAGGCTGCGCCGCATATTGCACATCACCTAAGAGGGTTTTCTCTAGCTCTATTTTTAATTGTTGAAAGGTAGCCGCATCGAGATTGCCTTGTGTTTGTTCATTTTCTAGTTCGCTTAGGCGCTCCTCAAAGATACTTATATTTTTCTGTTTCTGCGAGATAGCAGACTTATTGTTTTTCCTGCCTTTATAAATTGCCAGCGGCCATAATAATATAATCACTGCGGCCAATAGCATGACAGCAATAACAAGCCATAGTGTCATCATTGTTTTTTTCCTTGTTTTGTTTTAAGCAAAGCATCGAGAGCCTTTGCTTCACTGTTAGATAGTGATGGCTCATGGTTATGCGTGTCGTTATATGCTTTTTTTCGACTGCGTATTATCAGGACAACGACTACCAGACCTAATAATAAAAACAGGCCAGGACCATACCAGAGCAAATAAGTTTGTGGTTTTACCCGGGGCTCGTAGAGAACAAAATCACCATAGCGCTCGACCATATAATCGACAATTTCATTATCATTTTTATCCGCATTTAACATCTGGTAAATTTTAGTGCGTAAATCCTGGGCAATTTCAGCATTAGAATCTGCAATATTCTGATTCTGACATTTCGGACAACGTAATTCAAAGGCTAGCTGATGAAAGCGTTTCTCTTTTTCTGGATCATCAAACTTGTATACATCAATTGCAGCGGACAGCAAAAAACTGCTTAGCAGCATTAATAATCCTGTTGCTATTTTAATTTTTAACACTATCCCATCCTTTGATCATCAGTTTTAATTCCTGCCAGTCCTGCGCTGTTAGCACACCTACGTAGCGATGCCGGACAATACCCTGAGCATCCAGCAAATAAGTTTCTGGTGCGCCATAAACCCCTAAGTCCAAACCTAGCATGCCTTGTTCATCAAAAATATTAAACTGATAAGGGTTACCCAGCTGCTGTAACCATTGCAATGCCAGATCACGCTCATCTTTATAATTTAATCCTATGATAGGAATTTCACCCGTCTGGTCAATTACCAGTAATTGTTCATGTTCTTGTCTGCAAGAGGGACACCAGGTCGCCCAGACATTAACTATCACGGGTTGACCCAGAAAATCCTGTTTAGTTAATATTCGGTCTGGCTGCTGTAATGATGCTAGGCTAAATTCAGGAAAAGGTTTATCGATTAATGCCGAAGGTAATTCCCTAGGATCGATACTTAAGCCTTTCCATAAAAACCCGGCCAGAATCATAAATAACAATAAGGGGACAAATAGCAGCACTCTAGGCATGCCTTGCCTCCTGATTAGGACTACTCTGGCGATAGCGTTTATCAGCTACCGTCAATAAACCGCCTAGAGCCATCAATATTCCGCCCAGCCATAACCAGCGTACATAAGGCTTATAATGCATTCTAACCGCCCACGCCCCTTGTTCTAATGGCTCACCCAGGGCAACATATAAATCCCGAAACAGGCTTGCGTCTATATCCGCTTCGGTCATCATCGCATTTTTTACATTGTAGCGACGCTTCTCTGGTCTTAAGGTAGCCACAGGCTGACCATCTTCGACAACCTCAATGGTTGCCTGGTCTGCCATATAGTTAGCACCTTTCACCACATGCGTACCTTGAAAAGTAAACTGATAGCCTGCAATTTCGACAGTATCGCCTTTATGCATGCTCATATCACGTTCCTCACTATAACTAGTCACCAGAGTAATACCAATCGCCGTAACGGCAACGCCTACATGGGCGACCATCATGCCATAATAACTGAGCGGCAATTGTCTGAGTCTGTTAGTAATCGACTGCGTATTGCGAAATTTACCGATAAATTCGGTGCCTACTGTACTGATAATCCAAAGACCAACGCTAATGCCAAGAAAAACCCGTGCATCAAAGCCATTACCATAAATAAAAGGAAAGCCAAGGCCAATCAGAATACTCAGTACGGCAGGTTTCCAAAGTTTATTCAATACTGACTGCAGTGTTGTTTCTCGCCATCTAACAGCAATGGACACGCCCATCGCAAGTGCCATGGTACACATGATCGGTACAAATACGGCGTTAAAATATGGCGGACCGACAGAGATTTTTCCCTGTCCTAAAGCATCAATCAGCAAAGGATATAAGGTACCTAATAATACCGTGATTGCCATCACCGTTAGAAAAACATTATTAACCAGTAACAATACTTCTCTAGACAACCATGAAAAGCTTGATTCACTTTTTACATTGGGTGCTTTAAGCGCGTATAAAGTGAGCGAACCACCCATAGTGACCGCTAATAACATTAAGATAAAAAAGCCCCGCTCTGGATCACTGGCAAATGCATGTACTGAAGTCAACACACCTGAGCGAACCAAAAAGGTACCTAATAAACTTAAAGAAAAGGCAAAAATAGCTAATAGTAAAGTCCAGCTTTTAAAGACTCCGCGTTTTTCCGTCGCTGCGAGTGAATGCACTAGCGCAGTACCGACTAACCACGGCATTAATGACGCATTTTCTACTGGATCCCAGAACCACCATCCGCCCCAGCCTAATTCATAATAAGCCCACCAGCTACCCAGAGTAATACCCATACCTAGAAAGGCCCAGGCAATATTGGTCCAGGGTCTAGCCCAGCGTGCCCACGCGGCATCCATTCTGCCCGATAAAAGAGCTGCAATGGCAAAAGCAAAAGCCACAGAAAAACCAACATAGCCCATATAAAGCATGGGTGGATGCACAATTAAACCAAAATCCTGGAGTAAAGGATTAAGATCTGCACCATCCGCAGGAAAGCGTGGTAAATAACGCGCAAAGGGGCTGGAGGTAATTAATAAAAATGAAATAAAGCCGGTAGCCACAATACCCATCACCGATAAAACCCGCGCCAGCATATCTAGCGGCAGGGCCTTACTAAAACGACTGACGGCAAAAGTCCAGCCGGTCAGAATCAGTGCCCATAACAGCAAAGAGCCTTCATGCCCGCCCCAAATTGCGCTGAGCTTAAATTGGATTGGCATCTGGCTGTTGGAATGTTGTGCAACATACACGACAGAAAAATCATCCTGCGAAAATGCATAGCCTAAACAAACAAAGCTAATAATGACAAACAGGAACTGTCCCATCGCCAATGGCTTGGCATAACTCATCCACATGTCATTAGCTGTCGAAGCACCGTACATAGGAACCAGGGCTAAAACAACCGACAAAAAAAACGCGATAATCAGGGCAAACTCGCCAATTTCAGGGATCATTGCATTGCCTCCTGCTTTTTCTTCATCGACTCAGCTATTTCCGGTGGCATATAATTCTCATCATGTTTTGCTAGTACTTCATCTGCCTGGAACACACCCTGCGCATCCATTTTTCCCTGCGCGATAATACCCTGCCCTTCACGAAATAAATCAGGCAAAATTCCGGTAAATTCTACGACAACCTGATGCTCAAAATCAGTTATCGCAAATTGCACTTTTAAGGAATCGGGTATTCTTTTCACACTATCATCAACGACCATACCCCCCGCTCTGATTCTGGCACCTACAGGAGCCTCACCGTTGGCAATCTGGCTGGTCGAATAAAACAAATTAATATTTTCGGTCAAGGCATACATGACCAGGCCTACTATTAAAGCAGTACCAAAAACCAGAGCCAGAATAATAGTGAGCCTTTTTTTTCTTTTTGGGGTCATACTGTTCCCTGTTCACGTCTCAAACGACGCTTTGCATTAATAAAATACTGCCTTTTCAACCAGTAAGCGGAGAAGATATTATAAATAAATATCACCAAGGCGATGCCGTAACTTAACCACACATAAAGTCCATGTGTGCCCATTTGTAAAAAATCAGTAACTGATGAGAAATATCCCATGATCAATCCTTTAATAAAGTATTAATTCGTTCTTATGCTCGCTTAGCAAGCTATCAATAATTCTGAATAACTTTTTTTACCCAGTCGGTACGTTTTTCACGTTGTAATACTTCTACTCTTGCGCGACTCATTAAGATCACCGCAAAAAAACAATAAAAACCGAGCACCATCACTAATAATGGTAGCCACATTTCCGGTGGCATCGCCGGTTTTGCTGTCACTGTAAAGGTCGCCGGCTGGTGCAAGGTATTCCACCATTCTACCGAGTACTTAATAATCGGAATATTAACCAGACCGACCAAGGATAATATCGCTGTTGCCTTATCTGCACCGGCCTTGTTTTCAAAAGCCGAGTTCAGCGCGATCACGCCGATATACAGAAATAATAACACCAGCATCGAGGTCAACCGCGCATCCCAAACCCACCAGGCACCCCAGGTTGGCTTACCCCAGATTGCTCCGGTTGCTAAGGACATGACCGCAATAGAAGCTCCAATCGGAGCACAGGCACCAGCAACGACATGTGCTATTTTCATTTTCCAGATTAAGCCTATCGCTCCTGCCACTGCCATCATTACATAGCAGGATTGTGCTAAAATTGAAGCCGGTACATGGATGTATATTATGCGAAAACTATTTCCTTGCTGATAATCAGCTGGCGCAAAAACCAATCCCCAGATCGTTCCAGTAACTAATAAAAGTATTGCTGCAGCACTAAACCAGGGTAATAACGCACTGGTAAATTCATAAAACCATTTAGGTGATGCTAATTGATAAAACCACCTGGGCATTTTTATTTTCATTGATATCATCCTTATCTCATTGCTAAATGCAAAGCGCTACAAAACTAACTGCGTACACTAACCTTTAAAGCTGCGGCGATCGCAAAGGGTGCCAACATTATACTAAACACTAAAATAGCCCCTAATAGAGCCAGGTAACCCTGTATAGGCAACCCCATTGCCCCCGCCTGCACAGTGCCAGCACCAAAAATAAGCACTGGAATATACAAGGGCAACACTAATAATGAGATTAAAACGCCACCCCTGCGTAAACCCACGGTAAGACCTGCACCGATAGCCCCCATTAAACTTAATGTCGGAGTCCCTAATAATAAACTCAGGATTAAGGCAAGATAGCCTTCACTTGGGAGAAAAAACATCATCGCGACTAAAGGCGAAATAATTGCCAAACAGAAACCACTCACCAGCCAGTGACTGATGACTTTTGCCAAAACCAGAATTAGTAAAGGCTCTGGGCTAACCAGCATTTGCTCTAATGAGCCATCCTCGTAATCACCACGAAAAATACCGTCTACTGATAATAAACAGGCTAACAACGCAGCGACCCAGATCACACCCGCAGCAACTTCGGATAAAAATGCAGGATCTGGACTGACACCCAAAGGAAACAGCACAGCAACCATCAGGAAAAAAGCCAGGGGGTTAATAATGTCGTTACGATGCCGGAACACCAGTAATAAATCACGCTTTAAAGCGGCCAGAAAAAACCTCATGCCCGATCAACCTCGCCTAGATTGATCGGGCGTATAGTTTGGCCCGGAATTTTCAGGTCATGATGCGTCGTTAAAATAACAGAACCACCGTCCTCTATATGATTGGCAATCAGTGCTTCTTTTTCCTTAACTCCTTTTTTATCCAGGGCAGTAAAGGGCTCATCTAAAATCCATAATGGCGCGCTACTTAAATACAAGCGTGCCAGCCCCACCCTTCTTTGCTGTCCAGCCGATAAGCTATGACAGGGAACATCTTCAAAACCATATAAGCCAACTTGTTTTAACGCCGTCGCAATTGTGCATTTATCTAAACTTTTATCCAGTTGCATCATCCAGCGTAAATTTTCTTCAGCAGTCAAAGACCCTTTAACACCAGCAAGATGGCCAACATATAGCATCGCCAGATAATACTGATCACGAACTTCGTCTAAATCGTTCCCTTGCCAATAGATTTCTCCGCTATAGGCATCAGACAATCCACATAAAATGCGTAATAGAGTCGTTTTTCCGCTCCCATTCTGACCAATAATCTGCACTACTTCAGCGGCATTAATTTGAAATGAGAAATTTGCAAACAATACCCGTTCGTCCCGTTCGCAAAACAGATTTTTCACTTCTAACATATTGATAATAAATGAATACTGTAAACAGTTAAGGAAAATAGTATTGCAGTCTAGGCTTATAAAAACTCTATAAGCAGCTAGACACGCAACATAAATTTAATGCGGGGACAAAACGAGTGAAAAGAGTCCTTTCTCAGATATATTCCTGTATTAATAGCATTATATTCAACCATCTTTAAGCTATTTTTTCAATCACATCCTTATTTAGGATCTCATCCTACGGCCTTCTTATCATACTGATGTTATCTCCAATCCGATTTGGTAACAACCGCTCGTAGTCATGGAGTTTACTACCCTTAATTATAGGTTTAAGTAGAATTAGCTAGTGTATTTTTTATTTCTTAAAAGATAAACCTATGCAATTGAACTCTACAAAAATCAAAGTAACACTCAACTTTTCCTATTTCAGAGGCAAACCCGCTTTTTTCCAATCAGGAAACCCACCGCGATAATAAAACACATTTGCCCAGCCCCATGCCACGGCTTTTTCACTGGCCAGTGCACTACGTTGACACATATCACCATTACAATAAAAAACCACAGGCCGATTTTTTTTGATAACGGCCAATAAAGAGCCTTCAGTTAAATCCAGCTTTAAATCTAAATGATGCGCTCCTTGAATATGGCTGGCTTGATAATCAGTTGCTCTGCGTACATCAATAAAAGTCACACCCTGATTTAACAGTTTTTTTGCATATTTAGTGCTTACAGTCACCGCCCCATTCACCTGTTCTGGTGCGGGTGATTTAGCTGAGACACACTCTGCCATGAAAAAATTTGCTAACAAGATAAATAATAAAGGTAATTTCATCACAAACTCCAAAAACGAATAATTTTTTAGTTATGTTTTAGCATATAAGTCATTAAAATTGTAGAATTATTAATAAATTTAGTCTAGCTATCCTTGGGGGCAGTGTGAGAACTGTTTATCAATATGACAATCTATCCAGTTACATACCATTTAAATTCGTTATAAATTAGCAACATAAAACTATTCTCATGTAATAACTAACGCTGATACGCGGCAAATATTGAACACTGTTTAACAGATTAATGCCTTTCCACATTTCTTCATTGCTAAACCCACCTGAAATTAACATATCCTGAATTCGTATATTAAATTTCATAAAAATTCAAATAGTTACTGATTACATTGATTACTAATCTCTGCTCTATCAGTACCAGAAACAGTTAAGGATATTTATCCACGACATCATGAGAAGACTATCAATCACCTTTAAAGTTTGAGCGGGAATTCCATCGCTGAAAATCCTGGAAACGGAGCTTAAGCGACGTGAAGGTTATTAGTCTCTGATAGCGATAGGAGCGGGTGTTTTCTCGAAGCGTCTTTGTGCGTAGAGAAAATACAAGGTATTCCGACATGCGCATCAACCCATTTGAGGCCACTAAATAAAAACCCCTCTAGGGTTTTATTTAGTGGCGCAGCGCGAATCAGGACATCGCAGATTTTAATCAGTCCCGTTAAGCTTTTGCCGCGTTGTGAGCTTGGATGCTCAAAATGAGCTTTCGCAAAAACAAGGACTCCCCCGCAGAAAAATAGTCCCAGAATGGTATCCTGTTTTACTTGACCATTACACACCAAATAAATTAGCTTAGTGGGTGATATTTTTAGTAAGTGATTTATATGCAATTACTTTTTTTCAAAGAGCCCCTTCTAGTGACTAATGTTTGGCCCAGTACCTCCAGCTCCAACTAAATTTTCAACACCTAGTGTGATACTAGTACTGGTTAGACTAGGTGATGCATTTGGCTTAGCACTTGAAACCCCTAAAGTTAAAATATCACCATGAGTACCATCAATTTCACACGTATATTCATTATATGGTATTGGTGTTGTATTAGGGCCTGCAGGACCTACAGGACCGACAACACAGCTTCCACTACTGATCGAGATAGTTAATCTAGACCTTTCATTATAACTTCCAGCAACAACACCAGAAAATGAATGCGTTACCGAACTACAACTATCTATATTTGTTGCTATCTTATTTGGTACGTCAGAACTCAGCTCTTTTATTATATGAGACGCTGCAATTCCAACATAAGCATCACAAGCATCCGCACTATTACCATTATTATTGACCATTAAAAAGTCATGACATTGATAGTTAGTATTTATACCTTCTTCAGACGTACCATTCCGAATAGTTCGATAGTTCCGCCTAGTTGTTCCGGCTACTTGTCCTACAAAACACAAAGTATCAGCTCCGTGTCCATTCGCTCCAAAACCTACAATACCAATATTTCCACGCCACCCACCAGTAACATTAACCTCTGGAAGAGTCGCATAGTCTGCGGGGCAATCTGCCGCCACATAAGTTTCAGAAGTTTCAGCCGCACAATCCCCTCCAAAATAACAAATATATTCTCGTGTTGAAAAAGGTGTCCCATTCACATTTTCAGATGTTGTAACCGGAATGTTATTATTATCAAGCTTCCAGCTACAAACCGTGACATCATCGTCTCTAATTTTTTCGTATACCTCAAAAAAACTATCACTTGGTAAATATATATTGCCTTTAACTGACAAACAAACATGACCACAAGTTAGTTGTCGCCCTCCACCCTCGTTATATAATGCATCTGCAACAACTTGCTTTCCATCCGCGTTTCTATAAATTTGAAAGCCATACCCATCTGCAACAGCTGATGGATCAATAGCATCGATGCCCTCAACAACTCCAGCATCACTACTAGGTGATAACAAGGATGCCGCCATTCCTGAGTTACCTCCTGTAGAAGAATATATTGAAGCATTCCCAACAATATTCCATGCAAGCTCACTATTTAAAGTAACAGAACCTGCACTCCAAGTAACGGTTACTACAATACTTTTTCTATCCGGGGCGATTAAGCTTACAAGTGTCCATATTCGTGTAAATTCAGCATTATCACCCGTTTTAGTATCAGTTCCACTCACCAAAGCTAGGTATTGTGTCTTTGTTGCAGTATTTCTAAAGTCTTCAATTTTTTGCTCAGCAAATACAATAGCCTGTGCTCTTGCCTTATTCTCGCCAGTGCCTGATAAAAAATTTCCTTGCATTGAAGCAATAGATAACAGACCTATACTTACCACAACTGCACTAACAAGTACCTCTATTAGCCCCATCCCCTGTTGGTAATTAATTTGTATTTTCATCACCTTTCTCCACTTATTATTTAACATTACCAGTCCCTCCAAGAACCACTAATAACCGTTGCTGTGCCTGTAATTCCATTGGGTGAAAGGTGCTGAGTAAAAGGGCTATATGTAAGATCCACCCCACCGGAACCAACAACTGGATCTTCTCCGGCTAAAAAAGAGGTATTATTAGTTCCTTCTACAATAGTTGACCCAATCACTTTCACTGTTCCAGCAGCATTTAATTGCCCTGTAACATATAAAACACCATAAATGACAGGGTTTCCTGCTACATTCAAATTTCCGTTAATAATCAAAGCAACAGGGTGGTCAATTGACCCGTACTCGCCACCACTCATAGCAACATTATTATTAACATCCCCATCAACCCACATAATGCCATCTTTACCATCTAACTCACCAATATCAGTTGCAGCGATTAATTGCCCTGCCCCTTTTGCAAGAGCCTGCATCTTTTCTCTCCCTGTTGGACTCCCTCCGTCCCCCCCAGGAAAGAAACCTTCAAATAATTCATCACCAGAAAGTCCCGATAAATTAAGATCTTGATCCACAATATCCACCCCAACGCCCAAACCCTTCGTTGAAATAATATCTGTATTTGATGGTGGGGTACCGGTAATATCTTCAAAGATAGATCTATTAGCTGGATCCGTAGGGTCTGGCCTTATTTGAGTATGATCCCATATATATGTAGCAGCACTATTAGAGTTACCTATAGCAACTGAATTTCCAGACCATACTGTTGTATTATTTACTCGATTAACAATTTTGAAATTCCCAGTTAATCCTACCCCACCTCTTGCAATTAAAGACTGTTGCGGCCCATCATCAGAAAAAATATTAATTGTACCTACACACTGGCTAATACTTCGGCTGGCAGTCCCGTCATCACTTGTTCCTGTGACAGTAATTAAGGCACTTTTCATATTACTTGCTGATGTACATGTACCGTCGTTATTATTAAAAATAATCGTTGAAGTACCCGGTGCTGAAGCAAGGCCTATAACATCAACACTGCCATTATTATCATGGTCTAAGCCTCCATGGTTAAAATAAGTAATGGCATAATCCATCGCAGCCCCTGCTTCTGAAATTGCTTGAGCTGCCCTAACATTATTAGCTGCCATTTTCGTTTCTTGTAAAACTGTCTTAGCTGTCAAAAATGTAACTAATGTTAGGGCTACTATTAAAATAGCTGATGTCAATAAAGTTACCACCCCTTTTTGTTGATCTTTTTTTACTAAATATAACTTTTTCATATCTATTCCTCTAAAAAATTATTGAGTAAAAATTCGATTATTTCTAACTTTCACGGCACTTGTTAACGTTTTTTCAACATCAGCATCATTAACAATATTCCCCGTTAAAGTAATATTAATTTGCCTTATCTCTACTGCATCGTTTCCAGTAATCAACTTACCAACAGTTCCACCTGCAGCAGAAAATGCAGCGTCACAGGAACCATCAAACACCTCATCAGTTGTTGTATTTAAACACTGGAAATTAGCGTTAGAGAATGCTAATTGTGTAATACTAACTTTTTTAGAATCCGTTATTATTTTCCAGCGGCCATCCACTGCTCCACAATTAGCAACACCGTCAACAGTTTTTGCAGCACTTACTTTTATTTCATCACCATCAAGCTTAAAACCAAAATATTCACTTTCATCGTCACTAGTGCCCCCCGTTATATCAAGTTCGCCATCTTCATCAAAATCATAGGTATACAAGATGCAAGAGCCTGTTGAGCTATTTATATTCGCAGTACCGACCATGAAAGGGTTTGCGGAAACATCTGAATCGGTCACAGCTCCTCCCCAATAACCAGCTCGCCTAATATCATTGATCATAAACTGCATAACGGAGTCTAAATCATAGTTTAATCTGGCCGATTTAACGACATCGCTACTTGCCTGAATCGTTGAAATATAAATTGATAAAACACCCCCTATAACAATCAACCCTAATAGCATAGAGATCATTAATTCAATTAGCGTAAACCCTAATGTTTTTTTTATATTTTTAACAAGCATCATAACCTCCTAAATTTGAGCTACAAATAGTAATTCGCCCCTCATTACTAACCTTAACTCTGGCCGTATAATTTGAGGTACTAATCGTTGCCCCACCAGCTGTTGTTGTTCCTCGTCTAAAATTAAATGTTGGAGCATAATCAGCTCCTACACTTGTCCCATAAAATTGATTACCAGCAATTGCTTTTATGCCACAATCATTCTCTGTTCCACATGCACAACCCGTATTATCATCATTAATTCCATAACACCAATTACTTCCATTTTCGACGATAGCAACATTAATATTAGAACTACGCTTAATCGCTTCCGTTCGAGCAAACATTAAATCGGATTTTAATGATTCCACAGCTTCTTTAAGCCTTCCTTTTTCAATCATATCCTGAAATGAAGGCACGGCTATTGAAGCAATAATGCCAATAATTGCGACTGTCACAATTAATTCTACTAACGTAAATCCAAAACTGCCTCTTTTTTTCATGCTATTACACCAAGTTTTCCATTATTTTAAAAAAGGATATTTACCAGCTGTCAATACGCTTTTCAATGCCTTTTTACTGTGAATTATTCTACAGCTTTACTCAGTTGCCTTTTTGTCAAAAATGATATACTTTTAAAATCTTAGCTACTTATTTAAAGGTTAAT